>MDTE01168941.1_pt1 | contig 23844 bp, 27 predicted proteins | sample 811231 | NCBI WGS metagenome assembly MDTE01 (sample SAMN05326651, study PRJNA326480) | marine metagenome | isolation source: seawater | place: Indian Ocean: Red Sea | collected 2010 | reverse complement strand
TTTAAAGCCTTTAGATCGGAGAGAAGTGTTACCAAAGTTTGAGTTCGAGTTGGTAATCGAGAGGTCTCCTCCGCTGTCAGAGAAGAAATGATCTCCGAATCCAACGGCGAAAACCGAGACGACTTGGATGAACGCATCGTTACTTGCGTAGATGTGTCTGTGTCGCCAACCTTTACGGTATTTACATAACCCGTTAATGTGTGCACCAGATCCCGCAGCTTGTGCTTCGTAGTTTCCAGTAGACGGGTTGTAGAGTACGAATGCTCTGTCATCTTTCTGGAGTGATATACCCGTAAACTGGGCAACAACCATTGATTTGAAACCAGTAGCTCTAGCACCATTAGCGTGCATACCATTTATACCCCAAACTGATCTTAGTGAACAGTTGAATACATATGGAGATGCTGAGTCAACAGTATCAATCTCAACTTTAACCAGTACGTTACTACCAATAGCATTACCAGATGGTTCTGATGACATCTGATACGTAAACTGGTTACCTTGTGCTGACGTGACAAGGAACGATCCATTATATAAATTAGCGTCTGCCTCAGTTGGTCCTGTAACACCACTTAAGTTAACAGCAACACCCACAGAGAATCCGTGGTTTACTGGGTTATCTTGGATGTCTACAGTAAATGCTGTAGCAGTTTGACCATTTCTGATAATCTGGGATACCCTAAATTCGTCAGAAATTGGACCTACAATTCTGTTTTCCTCGACTCTTGCCTGTAATTGGTCTTGTGAAATAGTACCAGACGTGTCGGGAATAGTTGCGTATGCTTTAGAGATCTTCTGATAGTATAGATCTAGGTCATCGTTATCAGCGTACTCAAAGCAAGTTAGTTTATGATGAGAGAAGTTAGGAGCAATAGTATCAACTACGTCAGGACGGTAGTAAACTCCATTATTATCCCCATCAAAAAATGATTGTTGCCAGAAATAGCAACCACCAGTGAGTCTGAATAGTGCAGATTCTCCTGGTTCGTTTGCAGATGTAATACCAAGTGATGCCTGTAAGGTTGGATATGGTACGTACTTAGGAATAATCTTAGTACGACGTAAGTCAGATCCAACAACAGAACAACCTCTGGGAACGATGATTCCACCATCAACAGAGTTGAATTTTTGTAGAATGTTGTTCGGAGAGGTTAAATCAAAGTTTGTATTTTCATCAAATGGTGTAATTTCTGTATATAAGTTTGTCCCTGGTCTATTATCTAAAACATATTCAGACGGATATAGGTAGATCGAGAATGCGTCAAATTCGTCATTACTCAGACCAACACGATAAGAGAACCTTGCCACTTCAAGAAATGCCCTTTGCAATGTCTTGAATGGTCGTAGTGCCGAGTTACCTCGGTTATCGTAAGCATCAGATGCGTCAAAATCGTCGGGGTTGACGTATATAATACGTCCCGTCCTCGACGTAATAATATTCTTTAGACGGGTTAGTGCCATTTACCAGTATCCTCTTATGTTTATTTAGTTATCGTTATGGACTTGGGTTTCCACCGCCACCACCAGCAGGAGCTGAGGATTGCTGATTATAATGTATAGAAACGTAATCGGAAACTGTGTTCTCGAATCCATTGACTTGGAAAGACAAGTCAGCACTTGAAGCATAAACAATAAGATGTGAATTAGGACCAACTACAATACCTTTGTGCTCATTAACTGCGTTTGCAGAAATAGCAACATCATAACCATAATAATCTGCTGTTTCAAGATCAGTAGCAGCAGTTACAGAGTTAACAGTTGCAGTAGCACGTGCTGCACCTTCCACTGTTGGAGTGTCAACAAACGTGTCTGTTCCTGCAAATGCAGAAGATCCTGTTCCTAATGTTACATAGAGATCAGAACCAGACCACTTTGAAACGTGACCATACTTACCACCAGTTACAGTACCAACTGTCTGAGCTGATGTACCAATGGTAAATGAATCACCAGTGATCCAAGTACCGTGAACATCATAGAGGAAAATCTCAGTAAATACAGGATCACTTACAATAGTGACAGCACTTGAGTAAGTAGTAACTCCTGGTGTTGATGCTGTACCTTCAGCATAGTAATACAATGGGTTGGGAGTTATGGTTGTTGGAATAATTTGAATCGTTCCATCAGTACCAGCAGTACCAGTCTTCGTTACACCTGTGGTATATTCTGTACCAGCAGTAGGTGTAGCACCAGTACCCTCTTGAATATCAGAGAATCTTAGCGGTAAACCTGTGTTAGATGAATCTGCTTGGTCAAACAGGTATGTTCGATCAACGTCCATCTGGAACTCAGAAGGAATAACTTCTTGTCCAGCAGTTGTACCCCAAGTGAATCCAGTTGTATAGATTGCACTAGAAGTAGCAGTAAACTGAGTAGTAGCTTGTGCGTTTGAAACACCACCACTTAGATCTTCAGAAGTATCAAACCACTGCCACATCATCTGCTGTGCTTCCTGTGTCATTGGTGTAGCAGTAGATCCGTCGTTATGAGTAGCATCAGTTGTGCCCCACTGACCACGATCAACTGTTAAGTCATTACCTGTTACACCAGTAACTTTCATAATCTCGTTGCCAACTCTTAAGAACTGACCAGAAACTACAACTGTACCATCAGTTACAGGTACAGTAGTTACACCAGCGTTTAGAGTACCACCACCAGTATTAAGTGTAGTGGTTGTAGCAGCATCACGATAGATTGCTACGTTTTGCCCTGCTCTGTGTGTAGAAGCTGTGGTTCCGAATACACCACGAGTTACAGTAACGTTACCACCTCCTGTAGTACCTGAATAGTATGATGCAGCAGTAGCACTGAGAATTTCAGTATTCTGACCTGTTGGTGGTGTTGGTGTATCAGTTAAAACAAAATATGCTTGAGTAAATGCAGCAGGATCACCAGTAAACAAAGGTGTTATGTTGACACCTTTAATTGATACAGCACCTGCTGTAATATCAGCAACTTCCATACTCATAGAACCACCTGTTCCGAGCCCACGGAACGTTCCAGTCATACCAGATGTGGCACCAGTAATTGTCTCTCCTCCTTGGAATGTACCTGTGACACCAGTTGAATCGACAGTGAGTGAAGTATATGTCTTTACTTTTACATAGTTGGTAATGGTTCCAGTTGCGACATAAGTATCAAGAATCTTCGCATTCTTTGCCTTATCGTCGGAAGCAATTGCTAAACCTGGAGTAGCATCACCTCTTACAATACCTGGAGATATCTCTATCTTATAATTTGAAACTGGGTTTCCCCGTGCAAATTTATATGTGTTTGCGTCTAGGGTTAATTTCTGTGTATAGTCCTTATGCCCTACTCTATAAGTAGCGGCACTTCCACCACGTTCACCTACAGTAAGAATAGTAGATGCTGTATGATCTACGTCCGTACTATAAAGAACTGATGCTGTAGTTGCTGCTGGGCTTAAGGCAGCTAGTCTTCCTGCTGTCATTGTGTTTTACCAACCTGCGAAGAAATGATTTGTGAGTCTGAGTCTACCACCGAAGTCAGGTGCGGAGATCTCACCACCGAAACTAACACCCAAGGTGCCGACGTTCTCGGTAGATAATAGTGTTGCATTTGCATCTGGGAAACTAATTGACTTCGTTCCCGTAATATTACTTAGGTCCATAATAATTTGGTTCTGATCGTTATCTTCAGAAACCAACCTAAGTGACCTAATAGTCTTGTTATCTAATACTTGTTGTGCTAGTTCAGTAACTAGAACATTATTCTCAGATAATTGTGTATTTAACTGAGCATAAGGAAATGCGTATCTAAGAATTGTAGCACCTGGGACATCAGATATATCAAACTGAATACGCTTAGTAATATCAGTAGCATCAGCAAAACGAGGATCAGCATAATCCTTGTTCTTCATAGTCTGTGTTGATTCAGTACCTGCAACAGTCAATGACTCGTCAGGGAAAATAACAACACGATCAGATGTTACATCAGGTGAATTAAAAGTAACCTTTGGTGTAGGGTTATTTGGATCACCAGATTCAATGTTTGAAATAGATGGATTGATTAAATTCTTATTACTGACATTCTGCTCAGTAATAGTATCAATCAAAGTAGACTGAGATGCAGAAGTACCATAGTCAGGCAGTCTATAGATGTGCGTGACGGGTGCTTCCCAAGAGTCAGTCTCGAATAGTGCTATCTTACCAGCGTTAGATGAACCTACAATCTGTAAGTTACCATCCTGAATAATGATAGTCTTATTACTAATAGTCTGTGCGGTATCGTTACCTAACAGAGTAGTAGAAGTAAAACTTCCTGTACTTGGTAACGCAAATGACCTTATTCCTGCACCAGTAGATATACCAGAGATTTCAAACTTTGCTTTCTTATCAGGGTTCTGATCGTCAGCAAGGAAAAAACTTACATCTTGGAATTCAGCAGGACCATTAACAAGGAACTTACCAGAACCCTGCGGTCGCATATCAATGTTAACATTAGAAGATGTTGTATCTCCTGCAATAAATCGAATCGTAGCAGAACCATCAGCATTATCTTGCTTCTTATAGTACATACTAGATGTACCGAAAGCAAGACCCAACTCATTATAAGCATCTTGGTAAAGACCTGTGTCTCTATCCAAATCAAAGCAGAGACCAGGCTGTGACTGAGATCCCGCACCTACACCTTTAAAGATCTGATTAATCTTCGCTTTACGGTTAGGAATAAGTGGATCGGAGATTACAACTGGGAGAACTGCTTCTCCTGTCAAGACACCATCTGCCAGAGTATCTAATTGTGAAATTCTTTTGGTTCCCACTAACTCTATGCGCTATTTCGTACAGTTTTATTTATAACTCTTAAGAAGGGAGGTTTAATAGGGTACCTCGCCTTCGCATTGTTCTGACATCTCAAATAGAATTGGATGACACTGCTCCATAATAAGATACTGTGAATTATGATACAAATCCTGTAATCTGTATGTAGGTTTAGCTTCACACTGCTCAATTAATTCCATTGAGGGATTATCAATTTCATCAAAGGTAAATGCTATACCATTGATGAACCACATCTTGACAACACCTTGGTTCTTGAGAATGTAATGCTCAGAAGTTACTTTGTATCGCATTGTGTGAAAACGAATGGACCTTTTTCAGTTCCCCAGATAAGATTACCTCTTTGATCCCATCCTTTATCGTCTATTGCAAATGAATTCTTTTCTAAACGTGCTTTAGTAAGTACCTTTACCTTATTAGGATGTTCCCAATTAGGATCAGACTTACCCACCCATCCTTTAGGAGTACGTGACCATACACAGTCAGCAGCTTTATCCGTTTCAAGAATGACTAGATTGTCACGTTCATAGACCCTGTGTGTTCTCTCTCGATATGGTTCGTTCGGATTGTAATCGTACCACTGTTTAGTTTTTAGAACACCGTCATCATAATACCAGAGGTAATGTACATAAGCAAAATTTTGGGGATTGGATTGTGCTTGCTTTAGATTATGCCAGTGATGTACTAGCGTGTCAAGGAATTCATCCATCATTATGTATGTTTAAAAACGAAAGGTCCAGGAATTTTACCCCAGAGTATATTACCATCCTTATCAGTTCCTTTGTCAAATGACGTGTAGGTAACAGCATCTAATGTTACCACAGTTTCTATCTTAATACCTTTCTCATTATAAGAGTTCTCTGGTGTCTTACCAATAAATCCGTGACCAGTCTCATCCTCAGTAAAGATTAGATGAAGACCACTCTCATTAATATTCAATTTAATATGATTGTCAAATATATCTAATTGATGTGTTCTCTCTCTGTATACTTCTCCACTCCAATCATACCATTGCTTAGAATGTAAAAAAGCACCCTCGACCCACCAGTCATAGTGGACGTGTGCAAATTGATTTGGCCAACACTGAGCCTGTTGTAAATTATCCCACTTATGGCAGAGATAGTTAAGAAAGGTCGCTGATTGCACGTTGCGTCTCCTGAGCAGCAAAAGCAGCAACTTCTGCCTGACTTGGTAGGTTAACGCCAGGTATGGGTAATGGACCTTGATGATATGCAGCAGCTTTCTCTTGCTCACGTAATTCATCATCCACCTGTTCTGCTGCTTTATTTGCAACAGGTGTAATAAGAACATTACCTTCAGGACATTCTATCACAAAAGGTGTACCTCTTGATGCTAATTTCAAAGTGAATGCAATATTTTCTATTGCTTCGTCATAAGTTAATCTATTCATTTAGATACAAAACAACGTTGGTCTTCAGGCACAGCCTCACATATCTGTGCTATGGTTTCTTGGAAACCTTCTGCACCCTCTTTATCCCACTTAAATCGGATCTCTTCCATTGTACCGTCATTTGCTTGCATAGAAATTCTACGCTGATGGACATAGATCCATACGTGTTCTAGCCACAGTTCTTGGGATTCCATAAGAAGGTCAAAGTATTCAAATAAGATGTAATTAAGCTCGTCACTTTCCATAACTAGGGTACGCAGTGAAGTGCTTCAATCCTGTTCGTGCTTCTGCACGTTGTATTGCTTCCTGCATCGTCAAACAGTCATCCACCTTTTCGATCAAAGGCAAAGCACTGTTAGGTCTCTTGAGTTTGACCGTGTACTGTCTGAGCATAGTAACCTCTTTACAAGTGTATTATACCCTAGTTGAGCAGAATTGGCAACCCATAGAACTGAGCAGGACCAGCACCACAACCAGCAGTAAAGACTCCAGTGTTAACGTTATATGTAGCAACACCGTTAGTCACGTTGTTCATTATAGCACCACCAGCAGCAGTCACGAATTCCCCTATGCCACCTTTACCAGTGTTTACAAGGGATAGTCTGCCACCCATACTACCGTTCACAACATCAATAATACCACCTGGTACCGTGCATTCACAAATATTAATCTGTGCTGCTGGCATTGGACTTGGACCTATACCAGTACCATTAATAGTAATCTGTGGTCCTTTGATAAGATTAACCTGACCTGTTATAGCAGGTAGCGGGTTAAGCATACCAATATTCAAGAAATGTACATTATTAACAAATTCTGTCTTCCAAGCACACTCATTAATGATCTCACCAGATATGGAGTTCATCAGTGAAGTTGCTTTATTGGAAATTGTAGAAGCATTACAAGAGAACTCGTTCAAGGCATTAAACGTAATGTTAGGTGCCTGAATTTTATAATCTCCCTCGTAACTTACATCATAATCTGATGCGTAAGTTGTTGCTGCTTTCTTCTGCTTGGATCCACCATCACCAACACCCTGTGACACGTGTAAGTTATGTGTTCCACCAACCTCAATGTTGAAGTTACCCATTACTTTAAGGGTATAGTCACCCTCAACAGTAACTAACTTGTTACCTTTAATACTCTTTGCTTCATCACGACCAATGATAGCAGTGGTATTACCAGGTAAATTCTGGTGCTGATCACCGTGAGCAGTTGCAATAGTAGTCTGACCACCAGCGTGCTGAACAATAGTCTTTTCTTTACCAGGTGTATTATCTTGAATAGTGATAGCACCATTCATAGAAGTTTGTGCCTGTGCCTTAAACGCATCAATACCTTGCATCAAGGTTGAGAAGTAATCACCCTTGGTCTTACTTCCTGTACCTGAACCAGTATCAATCTCAATTTCTTGCTGTAAAAATTCTGGTACTGTTTCACACGTACTCGAACCTAACAGTGGTAACCAGAACTTTTGTTTGGGTGGCGAATGACTTCGACCACAATCTTTATTACCAAATAGCATCTTAAGGATGCCAAGGATAATACTAATAAGAGATCCCCAGTTCATCTTGGAGAAATCAAATTCAAATAATGATTTTAATGCTGCACCTGCTTTCTTTGCTATAGCGATTCCCTTCTGAGCAACAGCGATAGCAGCCTGAACCTTAGATGCCATTGCTGCAACCTTACCCATTGCTCCTTGGATCTTACCGATAACACCGTCAACAGTGTCCTGTACTTTACTGGCAAGACCACCAACTACTTTATCTACAATATTACTTGAAACATCAGAAGCAAATGACTTAATGTCACCCATTGCACCTGCTATTGCACCGAGAATATAATTTCCTTCAAACCCACAGAACAGACTCGTGATAAACGAAGCGAGTTTCAACAACTGCTGTACTATGCCAAGGGGTATGACGCTAGTAAGAGCACTCATCAATCCATTAACCATAGTCTCTAACTGCTTGGCTAGGATATTCTTTAGTGCACTCATAACACCACTGATGGCATTTGATACCATCTCACTTATGCCAGCAAGACCTTTATCTAGTACATCATTTCTAAGTTTCTTACCAGTTATGATAGAAATGAGATTACCAGCGGGGTCTTTGGCAATAGAACCCGATAACTGTCCAAATTCGTTAAGCATCCTTGTGAGATCCTTTTCGAATCCTACACCTCCAGGACCAGACAATCCATCTGCGACACCTTGAGCGTCAGCAGGGATTTTCATTGGGTTCGTGTATACGTTGCCAGGAGCATCTTGTGCTGCTTTAGGAATGATACCTCGTGACTTCTCTTCTCCTCCGAACTCATCCCCTGGTGTATCACCAGCGACAACGACAAATGAGTTTCCTCCGTGTGAGACCTCACCTTGATAGGTCTTAGACTGTGGTGACATCTCGTCATCTGACACTGCTTTCGTAGAATCAGCTACAGATGTTGCTCCTATTTTTTGCTCTGTACTTGGAACACCGTCTGGAGATTTTGAATCAGAAAGATTCTTAAATCCACGAATGTTACCCATAACTACGGGTAACTGTGCCTCTTCACCGTCTAGGAAGAAACCGAGAACCTGTGCACCGACCTGAAGTTCACACTTCGCTCCAGTGTTCTTAATACCTGCTTGGTTGGTAGGCAACATAGTAATTGCCCAAGGTAAGTCCTCAGTAGGAACTTCCTTTGTATACGCTTGTTTGGCACCAGTACCAGTGTACCAACCGATTATACGGACTTTGGTACGACCAATTTTCTGAGGATCCTCGATATCTTCGACTTCGCCGACCCACCAAGTGAAGCCGTCGCGTCCCATTACATCAGATTTTCCTATTGCGTCAAGTGTTGCTGGCATTTATGCGTATGAAATCCACCCTGTTACTATATATTTATCCTCTTTAGGTGCAGGAACACCGTGATGCACGTGTGTCCAATCGCAAGGCCATAATAAGGTAACACCTTTCTCTGGTTTAACTGCAAGATCTTGATGCACCCATTGAGTCTCACCTCCTTCTTCTACATTGTTTAGATATGTCATCCAAACAAGATGCCTAAAGGATGTTGTCTTATTAGAAGAACACCTTTCGGTATGAGGTTGGGTGAATGCTTCACCAGGTTTGTAATGTTGAATATTGAATGGTTCAATAATCTCTAACTCAGACATAGATGCCCAAGGATACTGTTCTACGTATAGGGTAATAGCACCCTGAACAGCATCCAGATACTTGGTAATCCTCTTATCCTTAATAAAGGATGGGACTGCCATATCAGTAGATTGTTTCAGAACCTTATCAGTACCGTGATTAGTTTCTCCTGGAACTTTGTCCAAGTAATCACATTCATTGTAAAATTCTAAAACACCGTCACATATATCTGCATCTATGGTTCCTCCTGCTATAAAGGATTGCACCACTCTATTAGGTGTTTCACTCATAATTTAATTGTTCCAGTGACGAATTACCCCTGCTGTAATAAAGCAGTTAGTTATAAGATATGTAGCAAAGATGAGAGTCCTCATAATTGCTACAATATTGTCGTATCGTTTAGTTGCCTCATCACTAAAAGAACCCAGAGTATACTTCCAGATTCTCCATAATCTTCTAATCGTCATACACTAGGCATTCTGGTTCGTCTGGATGTTGATCACAGAATAGTTCAATGCAGTTAGGATCGTGATGATCTCCTGCTTTTATTTCTTCCTCGTGATGCTCATAATACTCTTCTAAATCGTGCAACTCCTCCTTAGTATGCCTACGCATCTGAGGATTTGTTTGAGGATCTGCGAGGATCTCTTTATCTTTTTGGATATGTTGCTCTATAGTTTCCATAATTCTTTAACTAGGAGTAGTGATACTGTCTTTGGATAGGTTGAGTATAGTTGTTACACCTTCAGGTGTATACTCGTGAGTTAGACCAGTGATCAGATATAGACCAGAGTATACTGGATCTTCCATTGTCCTTTCTTCGCTCTTTGTCGAAGCAGGTATTTTAAGTTGGATGATCTGACCTACAAATAATCCTACATTACCTGGTACTGTGATGTCAAGGCTTATTGCTTTCAGTAACTGCCATCGACTGAAACTGTAAGCAGATGCCCATACTGTATCATAATCCATATTACCCGCACTACCTGTAGAATCGGAAGCGTGAGCTGAATTTTTCATTCCAGGTAATGCACGTATTTTTGTACGTGATGGTCTGGTTTCATCAAAGTATATATCTGGGACTTTAGGATATGGGAACTGATCATTCAGTAGACCACCTGCTTTGTTTGCAACTCCAAACACTTTATCCAGTCCCATATGCATTGGTGGTTCTATTGAACCAGAAGCACTTTTCTGATCACCAGGTGAATCTGAATCTGATTCGGAAGATCCTTCTTCAGGTAGATTACCACTTGTTAGTGATGGTGCTTTGATACCAATTACAGTGTTACTGTAAGTACCAGATCTTAATTTCTCCAGATGATTACCTCTATCTGGGAAGATAATTTGTTCTATTTTAAAGGCATTGAAGGTAGATTCACCAACGTTTGCCTGTTCATAGGTATACTTGACTGGTTTTGCTTTAGTAGGGTTCCTATCAGAACATAACCAATCAATAGTATGGAAATAATATCCCTTACTATTCTCAAAGAACATATAACCAGCAGTATTAGTAACAGAACTCACTATTTTATCTGAAATATACCCGATACAATCATATGGTCTCCAAGTCGTTGCAATAAAATTAAAATTACCCTTAGATGGTTCGTAAGAATATTCCTTACCAGCAGACATTAATTTCTCATCCACTAGAGTCTTAACGTGAGCTGATCCTATATTGCCTTTAAACGACTTGAAGACTTTATTGGTTTCATTATTAATAGTCTCTGGTGATACAGTGAATATCATATATGCCACTGCTCTTTCAGACTTAATTATGTTACCAATTTTAAAAATTCTTTGCTCTATCTCTAACGATGCACCTGGAGCAGAGTCTGTTTCGATAGTCAACTGTATAAGTTCATTACCACTCAAACTACTGATAAGATCTACAGTGTCATAGATTGCAATCTCCATCCTAACTGATGGTGAATCAATAGACTCAATATAGTTCCAACCAGAACATACTTTACGCAAATCGATTAAAGCACCGTCAGCAATCTCGGCTTCATCTACCTTCTGCTTAGGATCATACTTATCAGCAGCAACAAGGTTAAACCTAGTAATCTTATAGCCTTTCGGTTGTACGGGTAATTCGCTCATAAGAAGTTACTTACTGGGTTATTAGATTCAGCAGATCTACCAAACCTACTGACTAGGAATTGTGCTGCTGGATTACGTGGAACATCCTGAATGATAGGTGTTTCAGGACCACCACCTATATCACCAGTCTGGGATGGTGGAGCTTTGATTGCTTGTGCAACCATTGCTTCAATAGCACCATCTAGTGCACCACCTGTTGCTTCATTAGCAGCCTCCTTAACCTTAGTAAATGCTGTAACCAATGCACTACCAGCATTCTTAACGTGTGGTTCAGCAGCTTTAAGGGCAACAGCAGCTAAAGGATTCGCTTTTATCATTGTCTTTGTTGTATTCTTTACGAATCCACCAAGACTTCTACTAGGTATATGTAAATTATATACTGGTGGATTTACAATAGGACCACCTTTAGAGAATCCAGGTACCTTATATCCACCTGCTTTTGCTTGACCTATTCTACGTGAAGTTAAACCAGGATCTCTTCTTGTATGTGGAGTATCAAATGGTATGACAAATCCACCTGATGATCTCCTAGCAACATACTCTGTACCGTGACCAATGAAATCAATACCTTTACCAGACATTGATACAGGATAACCTGACTGGGGACCGTGTATCCATCCACCCTTACTGAACTGTGGTATCTTCAGTGTTGGTAGATTTGGGTAAGGTACCATCTTAGGTGCTTGTACAACACCACCTATAGATTTACCTTCTGCTTTATCCTGTTCTGCCTTAACACCTTCTATTTCTTGCTTAGAAGGTATCATCTTAAGAAGTTTTGTCAGACCTTTGAACAGTAAGATCAAAGGAGCAAACGCAACCTTTCCTATAATATTACCAATCTCCATTATCTTAGGCAGATGTGGTTTAATAAAGTCCACTGCCTTGTCTATTGCTGGTCCTAATGCTTTAAAGAAGTCTTGGACAGCAGCCATAATGGGTTCCATTATCTTGTTAACAAACTCCATTACCTGATTAAAGATCACCTTGATCTTCTCAAATGTTTCCTGTACAACTGGACCTAAGAACTTACCAGCGTGCTTACCTAAGAATCCACCTAAAGCACTACCAATTAGACCACCAATAGGTCCTAAGAACTTAGCACCAATCTCACCACCAGCGATAGAACCTACAGTAGCACCAGTGGAACCACCTATAGCAGCAGCCTGTCTATCCTCTTCAGGTATAGATTCATCTTGACTAATTTCTTGATATGCTGCTACACCTTGTCCAAGTGCTAAACCAAATCTTCCGAGTCTGTTCCCTCCTAGGAACTTACCCATATTAAGGATACCCTTACCAACTGCACCAAGAATACTAGTAAAGTTTTTAATAGTACCAAGAGGATTAGTTAAGAATCCTAAGCCTAATAATCCTAGACCTGCTGCACCTAATAATTTGGCTGCACCCTCCAACCTTTGCATAAAGGTCTTGCCTTCACCAAAAGTTTTATCCCACGAGTCTCCTATAAATTTCGCAATACTTGTAAACGTATCTACCATCCATTTAAGGAAAGCACCAACACGTTTAACTATCTTTTGTATTTTCTCTCTATTCTTTTCATCTGACAACCAATTCAAGGCACCGAATAGAGCAAGTTGCTTGAACATCTTCCATAGATGTCCTAAGAAACCTATTCCACCCTTAGCGATATTCTTAATGACCTTGCCAGCACCACCATCTTGATCTTTAGCTTCAAGATCATTCTCCCTTGACTGGTCTGCTATTAACTGTGCATTCCTTCTAGCATCTTCTGCCTGTTCAATCTGATTATTACGTATCCCCTTCATCATCACACCAAGACTATTAACCGTAGCACCTAACGAGTTAATTGCAGTAATAGTTGATGTGAAATTTGTACCAGCAATAGTCTTATTGCCAACTATGACAGCAGTATCATCCTTTGGGGGAGTAACATACTTATAAAATCTAATTGTTTTTGATACTGTCTTAGCCATTAACTACTTACCTCAGCTGAGTGAGTCTTGTGGACAACTTGAATGTTCTGTCCACCACGAACGGTTCTAATAACATCTCTAACAACAGGTTGCATAATAATCCTAGTTTTAATACAAACATCAGTGAGATCATCACTAGCAGCTTGTTCGGATCTATCCTTCAGCTCACTATTTATCTGACCCCTAACGCTTGTAAGGATATTTTTAGCACCATCAAGAGTACTTCCACGTCCATCAAAATCGGTAAGACCCATAGTCATACCATCCATCATTCCAAATAACCACCTCTTAACAGTCTCCTTATCTCCTGGTGGTGCTGGTTTGATGGTAACTTGACCACCAGCAGACTTACCTTCAGATTGCTTTGTTTTTTGCTTCTCAACTTCGTCTTTTTTCAGTTCCTCTAATTCCTTCTTACGCTCCGCCCACTTTTCCTCAGACTTCTTAATCATCTTCGGCCAATGATTAATCTTTTTCTCTAAAGTGGTTCCCCATCCTTCACCCCAACTACCCCTAATGGCCAATCCAGGCATTCCACCTGGTGTCCAAGGCCAGAACCCATCAACACCTGGCCACCAGAACCTAGACTTATTTACTTTATCTAATTCTTCACCTTTATTAAGTCTTTCCTGTCTACGTTCCTTTAAATATTCAAATTCTTTCTTTAAAGCAGCAGTTTGTTTCTCAGAATCCTTTATCCATACCTTTTGTTTCTGTATAGCAGAAGCCCAAGGATTGAACTTAGTTATAGTATCTACTGCTGAAGAGGCAAGTTTCTTAACTGCACCACCAATCTTCTTCGCTATCTCCCAAGCCATCTTAAGGAATCCAACGAGACGATCAATAGCAACCTTCATCTCCTCACTATTAAGCCACTCAGTCAATTTCTTGACTGCACTATCAAAAATAGGTTTGAGGAAATCAACTATTTGCTGAATAACTGGCATCAGAGCTCCAAAGAACTCTGTTATCGGACCTGCTAACGGTTCAAACAGTGACTTCAGCACTGGGAACATTATTTCAACAAAATATCTCTTCAACGGTGCAAATATAGGTGTCATTGCTTCACCTAAGAATGCACCAATCTTATCTCCTATAAAACCACCAATTAAATTACCAACCAAAGGTGCAAATGGACCTAAGATCGGTGTTAAGAACGCTGTTAATGCAACACCACCAATAGTAGCACCTATACCACCACCTGCTGCTTTCTGTACACTATCTCCTGCATTCAATCTACCAGCAAAAGATGATAGACCTGCAACAGCACTAAATCCACCTCTTGCACCAAACTTATTAAGACCACCCATTACTCTTCTACCACCAGTGGCAAGGGTTCTTCTAGTACCTTGCACCAATCTGCCAGAACGAACCTTCATCCTACGACCTAGGTTACGTCTGAACCTACGTCCTCTTTCCATAGTTTTGGGGAACCTCTTATTACCAGCAGCTCCAGCAGCATCTAAAAACTTCTTAAATCTAGCTGCATCACCTATTAATTTCCAAGGTTGTAATATCCTACTCGCTAACGTTAATGCACCAATACCACCTATTAACTTCAATGCACCCATTATGATGCTATCTTCTGCGAAAGCATCCATAATCCAATTCACACCAGTCATTGTGACTTTAAAGAAAGTCCCTAACCACGTTTTAATAACTGGTATCGTATTTTTTATAAAATTCTCATTATCGGGGTTAGATAAGAAGGTTAAAATTGCCCACTTAGCAACCACACTACCTATCCACATAAATGGGGATAATAGTTTCTGTATCCAAGTCTGAGATTTCTTAGCAACACCTGATTTCTCTGCTTCTTCTGCTACCTCATCCTGAACATCCTTTTCAAGCTTATCTTCTCTTGCTTTATCTGCTGCTAAATTTGCCCTATCTTTTTGATCTTCAATAATTGCAAGTTTGGTATCAAACCACCCCTGCATTATGGATCCAATATCGCTGACGACAAAACCAAGTCTGTTAATACTTGTAGTTAATGCTGCATTAGGATCCTTGCGAATACTGCCTGTCGTTTTCGCTGGTAGGAATTTTCTTAACTTTAACTGTGTCGCCATTTATAGAGGTGCACTTTGACCTGCTGCTCGTTTCTGTCTCTGCTCTTCTTCTCTAAGGAATCGAACCAAGAGATTCACATAAACATCCCTCTCCCACGGAATCATATTTTCAAGTTCTGTAAGACTATACTTATGATGTTGCATCAAAGCAAAGTTAGTCTCATATAGATTCATCAGTGTGTCGTGGGCTAGGGCTACTCGAAAAAAGCTGCGAGACCCTCAAGGGTTATTGTACTTGTCACTTCTGTCTTAGGATTGAATATTTCAATGTCGTGAGACAGTTTAGGCATAGTTTCAAAGAATTTTTGAACATCTTGGAACTGTTGTGAGTTCATACCTTCAAAGAATTCTACTAGTTCTGCCTTCTTATAATCTTTTGAATCGTGAAGTTCATCACCCTCAGCGATTGTATCAGTACAATCTGCTGCTAGTTTAAAGACATCATCTATACCAGGATTCTCAGTGAGGTTACTCTTAACGAACACGTCCAATGAAGGATATTTCATCGTTAATGTAACATCGTCAGTAAGCTTAATGATATTAGTATGGTCACCTGGGATAACCACTTCAACTTCATCCAAGTTCACTTCAACATCGACCTGAGTTTTCTCATCATCTGGACAAGTTAATTTGAATTCACTAACTTCTCCTACGGACTTACCACGAATTTTAAGGAACAGATACTCAATATCAAAAGTAGCAAGAGTATTGATATTTTTAATATCAGTACAAGCTTTAATGATCTCTTTCACTGCTTTAATCATCTCCTTCTGGTTCTGGGTTTCCATAGCCATATAAAGGAGTTTTTCTTCACGGACTAAAAAAGGTCGATAAGTGACCTTCTGACCTCGTGGTAACACGCAGTCGTAAGTCGGAATGCTCAGTTTTGGTAAAGGCATTTTGTAAGGGGGTTACAATTCAGTTATATCTATTTAGACCCCAAAATCAGTATGATCGTAGCGTGTTCTTCCTACAGATAAGTCTAATAGCTGACTGACCTTATTAAAATCATTAACTACTACATCCTGAGTCCAATCACCTTGATTCTTAACTTTAGTTGTAAATCTATATCTCTCGTATTTAAACTGTACATCCAATTTCATCACTCCTCCTTGAGCATTCCCATATTCCTGAGTACCCATATTATAAGGATATACTTTAACAAATTGGTATACACCTACTGCTTTATTAAGTCTTGAATGAAAATCTACACCTTCCTTTCTTACAGATGATATAAGATTTGAACCACGTTCCCACTTTTTAATATACACATTAGTTGTATAGTCATCATAGAACCCAACTCTATTTTCTGAGTCTGGTGCCATCTTATTCATCCACTTTTCAAATAGTTCTCTATGAAACTGATCTTTAGTGACTAGGAATGATATTGATAGTTCGTTTGCTGTTTGACCTGTTGCATATGTCCTTGTAACACCAAAATTCTTTATGTCTCCTGTGGTGACATTACGTGATGGAATAGTTACTTCATCAGCAAAATAGTTAATTGCTTCATAATATTTTCTAGGATTCAACTGAAAACCAGGTAGAAACTTGATAATAGCAGGAAATCCAAATTCAACCGAATAAAGATTACCCAAGGCAGGTTCCATTGCACCTGTCTTAACTAAATCTTGGAATACCGTAAATGAGTTCGGGGCTGGCATTAGAATATTACTCTGGTGGGTATCGGGATATCACGCCCGTTTATCGTGACTACAAATTGCTCAGAGGGAATCAATCCAATGTCATCCCACTCAGATTCTGGCACGCTTAATAGAGGACTTAATACATTCCTCCGCAGGTATTTATGTATAGTCTGAGGTGGTGCTTCTATAGAAAAACCTGCCCTTCTAGCAGCAGGTGGTAAATAATGTACGTTTGACCCCCAAAAATGGGTGGAATCTTCACCCCAAACATAAACCATAGGATACTTATCCCATTTTTCCATCTGTTCACCAAATTCTGCTCTGTAGTTAAAAGTAGCGGCAGCTCCAGTCAAAGGACCATCAACACCTTGTAATCCAAAGAAAAGCTGATTCCTCCACCAAGAAGATGCTTGTGCTTTACCTCCTGCTAAATCTCTTATATCTTCGAATAGACTCATACTTTTAATTCGTGTTCTGTTAATATCACAAATTCCATTCCTCTATCCTTACAATACTCACTAGCTGCTTTCCACTTTGCTTTGTTGACACCCCAAGTGGCAATCTCTTTTAGAAGCCTCTTAGTTTTCCTCCCGCGTTTCGGTGGTGTAGTCTGAGCATAAGGTTTGATCTCAATGAGTCTCTTTGAGCATCCACCGTCTCTGTTCTTCGACTTAACATAAAAGTCAGGGAAATAACGGTGAATACGGCGATCCAAGGGACTGCGATATGGAACAATAATTTCTTCACTTCCCCACTCCACAACGTTTACATTCTGATCACACCATAGCATAAATTTCTTCTCCCAGCCAGATCTATAAATAATGTTTGTAGGATCCCCTTTGTATTTGCCAGGATGTCTTGGTTTGAATCTACCCTGATGTAATTTATGGGCCATAATGTCATTACCACCTCTTGAGAGAATAAACGAGTTTTTACACACGTTCCTTCCTGGTTATAACACTCCTAGTCCTCCTGGTAACAGAAGTAATACTTCACCTTTGGTATATCCAAGGGAATTACCTGAGCAAGTAGCACCTTCCAGAAAAGGGAACAACCATCACGATACGTTTGATACACAGTACGTGGATTATTTACGTATCCAAATCTATAGAACACAAGGTTCTGATGGTGCTAACCCATATACTTGGGCTGGTGCAGGTGCGTCTGGGTTCAATGAACCCTTCGCTGGTCAAAGAGAAAGGAACGCTATAGCTAAAACTATTTATCTTTACCTCCCTGCTGGTTTAAACGAAAGATATTCAACAGATTATAATACAACTACTTTAGGACCAGCTGGTGTTGCTGCTGGTGGTGCGTTGAACGAATTGGTTAATACTGGTGGATTAACTAATGAATCAGCAACTAAAACACTAATGGGTGCTGCTGGTACAGCAAAACCACAATTAGTAATGAACACTGCTGCAAGTGCATTAGGTGCTGTTAATAGTGCATTAGGTGCAGATAGTAATATAAGTGGTGATGAACTAAGTGCAATAGCAAGTAAGAAAATATTCAACCCATACCAAGAAGTTACTTTCCGTGGTGTACAGTATCGTACCCATTCATTTACATTTAAAATGTCACCACGTAACCCTTCTGAAGCACAGGAGTGTTACCAGATCATTTCACATCTAAGAAACGCAATGCTGCCTAGTTACAGCAGTGGATCTTCTGATGAATGGAGTAGTGATGCTGCTGCTATGGCATTTGGTACTGGTGGTGGTAGTTTTGGTGGTGCCAGATACTTGAATATACCTGATATTATGCGTCTAGCATTGATGCGTGTTGAAGCAAAACTAGATGATGATGGTAACTGGAGTACAGACGCATCAAGACCAACAGGTCTATCCAAACTAATAAGATATCCTACAAAATGTGTACTTTCCAATCTTGAGGTAGATGCTACACCAGATGGACAGTACAATTCACTGAAAAATGCTATTGATAATGAAGAGGACTATGGTCCTGCTGCTATGAACGTTACTCTGGAATTCCAAGAAACATCCTTCGTTACAAGAGAGATGGTTCGAGATCCAGCATCAAGAACACAAAACAATAGACCAAATATGACACCGTTCGAAGCATTTAGGAGTATTGCATAATGGCATATTTTAAGTACCTACCTAAAGTCTACGTCCGTAATAGAACTATCCAAGCAGGTGTTCATCCCTATGAACTCTGTAGGAATATCTTTCGTAGAATCAAAATCAAAGACAGTCTTCAAGGTTCACTCCTAGGTTTTGTACAGTATGAAATAGAAGAAGGTGAAAGACCAGATCAAGTTGCACGTAAGTTCTATGGTGACTCAGGTCTTGACTGGATTGTTCTCCTTGTGAACAACATCATCAACGTGTATGATGATTGGCCAATGACACGTATGGACGTATATAATCACGTTACTAATAGATTCGGTGACGTTGATGCTGTGTCCCACTGGGTATCTACTGATATATTTGCTACTAATGGAGATTTGGTTCTTAAGGAAGGAAATATAGTAAACGAATCCTTCCAGTACACTAGATCAGATGGTACTATCGTACCTAAAGAGGATTGCCGTAGAAAAGTGACTCATTTTGAAGTCGCTATGGCAGAGAATGAACAGAAAAGAAATATATACCTGCTTCGTGAAGAATATGTAAGTGATTTCATTAATGAATTCAAGCGTCTATGTCGTTACCTTCCACACGGTGAAATTGATGAGGATGGTAATAAGAAGACAGAAACATCGATTGCTGAAGAATTCGTCGGAATTTCTAGCTACAGAAAACCCAGTCAAAGCACTGCTTCAACTGGGTCTGCGTCTGGTAGCGGTTCTTCTACCGCTTTGATTGCTTCAGGCAGTCAGAATGTGACTTAGAAGCACCAATTTTCATCCTTATAGAAGTAACACGGTGTACCGTGATGATTCCACCTGTTTGGTCGGAATACTGGTACCCTTTCATAATAAGGTGACCAGTTACGATGATGGTGATGACAGTAACTGTGATCACAGTCATCATATCGTTTCCAAGCACGACGCTTTTTCTTAACAGGGGTATACCAACAATTCCATCCGTGGTAGTAGTCCTTCACGCAATGTGAAGGTTCTACTTCAAATCCGTCACTTGTTCTAGGTCCAGCCATTGCTGGCTGGCAGCATAGAAGTGCTATAGCAGCAATGGCAAAACGCTTCATAATTAACCTTAGTCTTCGTTAGCTAGTTTAGCAAAGTAAGACAGCGCATCATCGTCTCCTGTGGCAGTTTCTGCTTTGTCCACTAATTTAGCAAAATCAGTGGTTTCTACAGTAGCACGACCTTCGCTAAGATCCTCAAGTTCAGACTCTACAGTCTCACGGTCAACACGTGGTGCTGCACCGAGAACTGCCTTCAACCTTGCTTCAAGTTCCTCATAGGTCTTGAATTCGGATGGTGCAGTAAATTCTGCTAAATCGTGTTCTTGATTGTAGATCTCTTCAAGTCTGTCATTATCAAATCCACCTAGAACACCAGGTGTAGTAAAGACAGAATCATCATAATTCCAAAAACCTGCAACCTGCTTAATCTTCAATTTGAAGTCAGCACCCTTCCATAGATCGAAGGGGTTGAATGCGGGTTCTGGATCGTAGTCGTTTTCGTTGGGCTGCATCTTAGCAACGATCTTGTCATAGATACGCTTACCGTACTTATACAAGAATACTTTTCCTTCATTTTCAGGATTAATAGGATCCTTGACTACGTAGATATTACTGTAGTAAGAAAGCTTACGCTTCTGCTTACGTGCAGTGTCCTTATCTGCCTCGCTACCAGAATTCCATAAAGAGGAATTTAGTGCTGAGACTGGATCCTTCTGACCTAGGGTGGTTAGAGAGTTCTCTATGTACCAACCTCCTGGACCTTGAAAAGCGTGACTCCATACCTGTGCCCAAGGTAGTTCCCCACCCTCGACTTCTGGAAGGAATCGGATAACGGCAAAACCGTTACCTGCCTTATCAACTGCTGGCTTCCAAAATCGATCATCGACTTTGCGACCGCCGCTGGTCATCTTTTCGATCTCTTTAGTAAGTTTCGAGAACTTACCAGATCTGCTTTTTAAGTCTGCAAATGACATAGTATTTTGTAAATGTAGATTGTGTATTTTGTACTACCCATAAAGGGTAACATACTATTTATGCTTTGTCAAGCTGCTTTCTGAACTGTCTTAACTGTTCCTCCATATCGGTAAGAACACCATCGATGTTCCTTCCATTAGAGTAAACCTTGGACATTTCATCTATTTTCAACTTGATTGCCAGTGCTTCTTCATCCTCGTGAGACATCAAGCACAGTCTAGCATAAAAAACTTTTTGTTTGGCGATGAGCATCATAGTTTTCTCTAAATGCTCTAATTTCGTCTCATCGTCCATTGTTGGGAATTTAGTAGATAGACGAGCTAAGTCCATATACAGTTTTTCCATTTCTTTGATCTCGTCTTTGACTTGATCAGATTCGTAGAATCTATCGGTCATATTGGTAGAACCCCTCTACTGGTACGTTTAACATAGTTTAACTCTTGGGCATTAAACTTAATTTTGTCCTTCAAAGGTTTTGAGATGAGTTTATTGACAGTATCGACCTCGATCTCCAGGTCATCGCAGACTACGATAACCGCATCGATGTAGTTCACCAAGCCGTCACTGTTTTTGACCACCTCCTCTACCATAGCAGAGAATTTCGCTTGTGTCATAAATTTTTCCTTAAAATCTTTCATTTAATGGATTCCATATACTCGTCAATGTACTCAAGTAGGAGATTGTAGTATTTTTCAAGGTCATATTCCTCAAAAACTTGAACTTGACCATCTTCTACTGCTACTAAGGTGACGATTTTTTTAACTTGAATGCCGCAACGTTCATAATACATTACAGCATATGCAGTCTCTTGAACAAGATAATTTTCAATCCATTCAAACTTTTTTGCTCTTGTTGATGTTTTAAAGTCAATAACGGCTAGTTCACCGTCAAACTCTGCTATACAATCAACTCTTCCTGCCAGACGAAGTGTATCTGAGTAGAGAGGAGCCTCAAGACAATGAATATTATCAATGCGATGAATATCCTTTTTTGCCGATCTGAATAACATTTCAGCAAGGACGCTCTTTGCAGCATTTGTGAATTCAACCTTCTCGTTCTTCAAGTATGATTCTACCATACTATGAAACTTTTCGCCACGTGTTGATGCTGCGTTACATATACGATTCGCTGTTTCCTCTCCTACCTTCGCTCTCCACTTGTTGATACTATCCTTCTTACGTATTCCTGTGACTGTAGTTACAGAAGGATACCAGATTTGCTTTTCATTTTCTTCACGAATTTTGTAAACACGACCTTTATCCTTTGTAACACCTCTGAGATCATTTAACTCAACAGGTGTACCTACAGTAGTGAACATAATTTAGAGTCCAGAGTTGATTTTGGCAATAAGGTACTCTTTTACGAGTCCTGATCTAACGATGTCATCGATACCAAACTCAACACAGTCGAATGATGGCATAGAGTACAGGATCTTCATAAAGTCAAGAATTCCCGTTCTATCATTAGCTTTGATTAGGTCAGTCTGTGCAGCATCACCTGAGAAGATGATTCGACAGTTTTGACCTATACGGGTAATTATACTATCTAACTCGTGAAAATTCAAGTTACTGAACTCGTCAACAATGATAACAGCGTTATCAAATGTCGTACCACGTATAAAACTGGTAGACCAAAAAGATATAGTCTCCTGTGCCTTCAGATTCTCATACAGCATATTAAATGCAACATCATCTGGCATCTCAAACATATACTTAACCATATTCTTATATGGTATCTGATAGAGGTTTGACTTATCTTCGTGATCTCCTGGTAAAAATCCTATTTCTCTTGTAGGTACTAGAGAACGAACCATATAAACCTTATCATATGGGTTTCCTTCATCCAATACCTGCTGTAGTGCTAGGTAAAGACTGATAAAAGTTTTACCAGTACCAGCAGCACCGTGTAAAACTAAATGTTTTCCCTCAGAGTATGACTTGAAAACTCTCTCTTGATTAGTGGTCAGAGGTTCTATAACTTTGAGATGATCTATACCTATCGGTTTCTTTCTTCTTATTTGCTTCTGCGTCATACCTGTTGTTGTGGGAGCCTTACGTTTTTTGACTGGCATTATGTAAAACGAGAGAGGTTTGCACGGGGATGTGAATCCTGAATCTTAGACATTACGTCCTTGAATCCATCAGATTGTTTAGGTTTACCGTACATATGATGGGGAACTTGATTACCGAAGTAACGTTCTAGTTCAGGGTGTTCGTCTTTGTATTTATCGAGATCGTGCATAGACATACGCACATCTTCGATAATTTCACCTGTTTCTTTGTTGATAAAGTCGTAAGTAGGCATAATTTCAGGGCATTAATCGATTCTTAGGCAAGGTTGGATTTCATCCCACCCATCAGGGTATTCCTTCTTGTACTGGCAATCGCAATCGTCATCTTGCTCTGCCTCTGGACACCATCCAAGTGCTTTGGAAATGATGGGGAAGTTACATATGAAATGACGCTGACATAGTTCAGCAATCTGCATATGTTCCTTCTGTGTACCGTGTCCTGTACGTAAATTTATATAGTGCATCCAACTACGAGCACTACCTGTCATATACAAACGAGTTGGTGTTGCTAACGGGAGAACAAATCTCGCACATTCCTTCGCAATACCTTCA
>MDTE01047983.1_pt1 | contig 23847 bp, 25 predicted proteins | sample 811231 | NCBI WGS metagenome assembly MDTE01 (sample SAMN05326651, study PRJNA326480) | marine metagenome | isolation source: seawater | place: Indian Ocean: Red Sea | collected 2010 | reverse complement strand
TATTGATGTGACCTTACCAGGTAGAGGACACTCTATTGGATCTTTTCATCCTATAACACCCACGATTAATCAAATAACAAAAATCTTATATCAATATGGTTTTACAATAGCCGATGGTCCTGAAATTGAAAATGATTATTTTAATTTTGAAGCACTGAATATTCCAAAAAATCATCCAGCAAGAGATATGCATGATACATTTTATATTGATAGCAAAAAATTACTACGAACACATACATCATCAGTTCAAATTAGATCTATGATAAATAATTCAGCTCCACTGAGGATTATGACACCAGGTAAAGTATATAGATGTGATTCCGATCCAACTCATTCACCAATGTTTCACCAAATTGAAGGTTTATGTGTAGAGAAGAATATAAACTTCTGTCATTTAAAAGGTTTTCTTACAGATTTTATTAAAGAATTTTTTGATAATAAAAAAATAGAAATACGTTTCAGACCATCATATTTTCCGTTTACCGAACCATCTGCTGAGATAGATATTAAATTTAAAAATAAATGGTTAGAAGTATTAGGTTGCGGTATGGTCCATCCAAATGTTCTAAAAAATGTGAAAATTGATAGTAAGATATTTTCTGGTTTTGCATTTGGGTTAGGTATAGAAAGATTAGCTATGCTCAAATATGGTATATCAGATTTGAGAGAATTTTTTGAAAATGATTTATCATTCTTAAATCAATTTGAATCTATAAGGTAATATGAAAGTAAGCGTTAAATGGTTGTCAGAATATCTAGAACCTGTAAAAAAGGATAAAAAATTATCCATTAAAATGACTGCATTGGGATTAGAAGTTTCTAAAATATATCAATCTAAATCTGATCAAATAATAGATATTGAAATGACACCGAACAGGGGAGATTGTCTTTCTATATATGGTATTGCCAGAGATTTAAAAAGTTTATATAAATCGAAATTAAAACCAATTACCAAGCAGATACTAATTAACAAACCTAATGTAAATAAAAATATTGGTAATATCAATCACACTATAAGCCCTATCTATAGTTGTCTAGAGATAAAAAATATTAATAACAAGTTATCTACACCAAAAATAATAAAACAACGTTTAAAAGATTATGGAATATCATCTGTAAATTTAATAGTAGATATTTTAAATTATACAATGATAGAAGTTGGACAGCCATTTCATGCCTTTGATTTAAATACATTAGATGGACCAATTAGTGTTAGATTTAGTAAAAAAGGTGAATCTATTGATGCACTAAATGGTATTAAATATAAACTTACTAGCAAGACACCTGTTATAGTTGATTCAAGCAATATACAAGCAATAGCAGGTCTTATTGGTTCACAAAAATCTGCAATCACAAAAAAAACTAATCATATTTTGATAGAATGCGCATATTTTTTACCAGATTTAATTAGAAAATCATCTAAGACATATAAATTACAAACAGATTCATCTTATAGATTTGAAAGAGGAGTAAATCCATTCTCACATCATATCGTATTAGAAAGAGTTTTAAATTTATTATCTAAATACTCTAATTATGATTCGTATAAGTATTATACCAAGAAAAATATTAAAAAAATTAATAAGCCTAGACTTGTTATATCAACAAGTATTGATTCTTTTATAAAATTATTGGGTATGCCAATTAAAATGAACACTATAAAAAAAATTTTAACCGACTTAAATTTTTTGGTTAAGAACAATGGTAAAAAAATTCATGTTCAAGTTCCTGATTATAGGTTTGATATTACAAATGAGTATGATTTATTTGAAGAAATTGCACGAGTGGTAGGGTATGAAAATTTTGATTCAATAAAACTTCCCCCATTGCAAAATAATTTCTTATTTAAAAGTTCAACTGAAAACTCAATAAGCAATTCATTAGTTATAAAAGGCTATAAAGAGGTAATTAATTTTGCTTTTCTTCCAAAATCTTATGAAACAATATTTTATAAAAAAAATAGAATAGTATCAATTAATAACCCTATATCAGAAGATAAATCTGATATGAGAGTATCATTAATTCCAAGTCTAGTTAAAAGTTATAAATATAATTTTAGTAGACAAAATACATCAATGAAGATTTTTGAAACTGGTAAAGTATATTGGAAATACAAAAATACAATATCTGAGCTTCAAACTGTATCTGCATTAATATCGGGTGATAACTCTATGTATTCATTGAAAGAAGATTCAATTAAATATAATTTTTTTGATTTGAAAGGCGATCTATTGTCAATATTACCGGGTGATATTGAGTTTAAAAATATTAAAGGCAATAAAAACGATTATCTAAGCGAGAATTGTCAAGCTGTGATTTTTTACAATAAAAAAGAAATTGGTTATTGTGGTGAAATTTCAGATAAAATATATCAAGTAGAGTCATTAAAATCACCTATATATGTTTTTGAAATCTTTACACAAGATGTAGAATTTGATGAAGCTATAAAATATAGGGAAATATCACCATTTCCTAAAATAAAAAGAGATCTTACCTTTATAATTAATAATAACATTACTTCCGATGAAATATTAAAAACTATCGAAAGATTACGTGTTAAATATTTGATAAATATTAGAATTACTGATATTTTTTATGATAGCAAGGAATTTTCTGAGAATGAAAAAAGCATTTCCTTTGAAATAATATTTCAAGACATGAATATTACTCTCAAGGATAGCCAGATAACAACTCAGATTGACACTATTGTTAATGCCATGATGAAGGCATACAAAGCGAGGTTAAGAGATAAATAGAATGACAATTACCAAAAATTCATTAATTGATATGATTCATGATGAAGTCGGTTTAAATAAAAGAGAAGCTAAAGAATTTATTGAAGAGTTTTTTGAAACTATCAAAAAACTTCTAGAGGAAGGTAATGATATTAAATTTTCAGGTTTTGGAAATTTTATACTTAGAAACAAAAGAGCAAGACCTGGAAGAAACCCAAGAACTGGTGAAGAAGTACTAGTTGAGGAAAGAAGAGTTGTTACATTTAAATCTGGAATGAAGTTAAAATCTCAAATAGAGGCTTTTGATGGAGAGTAATAGTCCAAAACAATTGATTAATATTCCCAATAAACGATATTTTACAATCGGTGAAGTTTCTGAAATTTGCGGAATAAAAACACATGTTCTAAGATATTGGGAACAAGAATTTAATCAATTAGCTCCAATCAAAAGAACTGGTAATAGAAGATATTATCAGCAGAAGGATTTAATATTAGTTAGTCAAATAAATGATTTGCTTCAAAATCAAGGATATACAATAGAAGGCGCTAAACATAAACTTGAAGAAAAGGATAATAAAGAAGACCACTTATATAGTAAAAAATTAATTAATCAAATAAGAATGGATTTAGAAAAGATTTTATCTGAGCTCAAAAAATAATAATGTTAGATAATTATATCACTAAGTATAGTAATACTAATTATTCAATAAATAAAAAAAATGGAATTAGATATTATTATATTGCAGATATTGCTATTCCAAGCGTTACATCAATTCTTGCTTCAACACGTAATTATCATCAATTAAGTACTAATAATTATCAATCTAATTCAATGATTATAGGCAACTATATGCATAAATATTTAGATCATTATATATCGAAATCTGAATTACCTGATGAGAATAATGAAAATTATACAATAGCGAAAAAACTTGCCCACAAACTTTTAGATAATTATATCATTGAGTTAGATGAAATATGGGGTACTGAGATCACAGTTAATTATAAAAATAATTTTGCAGGGACAATTGATCTAATATGTTTTTCTGATAATAATATAAAGTTAATAGACTATAAATCATCTTCTCGAAAGAAAACAAAAAGAGAATTAGATGAGTTTTTTTTACAATTAGCTGCATATTCTATGGCTCATGATTGGCAATTTCAATCTAATATTGAAAATATTATTTTACTGATTTGTTATAGAAATGGAAAGTATGAGAAAATAGAAATTACTAAAGATGAATTAGAAAAATATAAAAAAATTTGGCTGTCTAGATTAGTGCTATTTGGTGAATAATTATATGACTAATAAAAATCAAAAAATTTCTGATATTTTACTTGATAATAAAGTATTAAAAAATGAGCTTAATGAGCTCCGGGGGTTAGTTTGACTTTGATAATATACAGACAAAGATCAATAAAATAACCTTAGAATTAGCTAATGAAGATATATGGAACAATAGATCCAAATTAACTAATTTACAAAAAAATCAGAAAAGATATCAAACACTACATGAGAATGTTACTAAGGCTCAAAATAATATTGATATGATTGAATATACTCTTGAGTCCATAGCAAATGATGATCAGTCATCAGCTAATAATCAACTACTTGATGAAATGATAATATTATCAAAAGATACTCATAAACTTTTAAAAAATCTATCAATTCAAAATATTTTTACAGGAGATCAAGATTCTCATAATTCTTATATTGATATCCAATCAGGTTCCGGTGGAACTGAGGCACAAGATTGGGTAGCAATGTTAATGAGAATGTATTTAAAATGGGCAGAATCCCATGAATTTAAATCTGAAATAACAGAACTATCAGAAGGTGAAGTAGCTGGATATAAAAGCGTAACAATAAAAATCAATGGTAATTATGCATATGGTTGGTTAAGAACAGAAACAGGTATACACAGATTAGTTAGAAAATCCCCATTTGATTCTGGTAATAGGAGACATACATCATTTGCCTCTGTTTTTATATATCCTGAAATTGACGATTCTTTTGAAGTTAATCTCAATCCATCTGATTTACGGATCGATGTTTATAGGGCAAGCGGTGCAGGCGGACAACATGTAAATACAACTGAATCAGCTGTAAGAATTACTCATATACCAACTAAAATAGTTGCACAATGTCAAAACGATAGATCACAACATAAAAACAAAGAATCAGCTTTAAAGCAACTTCGTGCTAAACTGTATATGTATGAATTAGAAAAAAAGAATAAGGTAAAAGATAAGATTGAATCAGAAAAATCAGATATATCGTGGGGAAATCAGATTAGATCATATATTCTTGATGATTCTCGAATAAAAGATTTGAGAACAAAATATGAAACTGGAAATACTCAGGCTGTTTTAGATGGGGATATAGATGATTTTATACAAGAGAGTTTGAAATTGGATTTATAAAATGGATGATGATAATAAATTAATTGTTGAAAGGAAAAAAAAATTAGATAGGTTAAAAGACAAAACAAATCTATATCCAAATTCATTTAGAAAACTTGATAATTCGTACGAACTCATTGAAAAATATGCTGATACCGAGAAGGATCAACTGGCAGAAAAAAATATCAATGTATCAATAGCTGGCAGGTTATTAAAATTCAGAGAAATGGGAAGTTCAATTTTTGCTGATTTGCACGATGAAAATGGAAAAATTCAATTATATATACAACCAAAACAATTAGATGATAAAAATTCGCTTGTGTTATCAATGCTTGATTTAGGAGATATAATTGGGGTTAACGGAATATTATTTAAAACCAAAACAAATGAATTAACAATAAAAATTGTAAATATTATATTATTAGCTAAATCATTAAGACCTTTACCAGAAAAATTTCACGGAATCACTGATATCGAAATTAAATATCGACAAAGATATTTAGACCTTATGACTAATCATGAATCTAAAAATCTTTTTATTACCAGATCAAAGATTATAAGCACAATTAGGGATTATTTTATAAAGCAGAACTTTTTAGAAATTGAAACTCCAATGATGCATACAATACCAGGTGGTGCTACAGCTAAACCATTTGTTACTCATCATAATACTTTAGATTTAGATTTGTTCTTAAGAATTGCGCCAGAACTTTTTTTAAAGAGGTGTATTGTAGGTGGTTTTGAAAAAATTTTTGAGATAAATAGAAGTTTTAGAAATGAAGGTTTGTCAATTAAACATAATCCTGAATTTACTATGCTTGAATTCTATATTGCATTTCAAGATTATATATATTTAATGGAATTTATAGAAAATGTATTTGAGCAACTACGATCAACTCTTAATTTGCCAGATATAATTGAATATCAAAAAACAAAAATAAATTTTAAAAAACCTTTCAAAAGAATTACTTTTTATGATGCATTAATTAATTATAATAGTGAAATAAATCTGGATAACATAAATGATAAAAATTTTCTCACACAGTATGCTAATAAAAAAGATATAACAATAACAGATGGTAATTCAGTACAGTTGTTGCAATTAGATATTTTTGAGAAGACAGTAGAAAGGGAGTTAATAGATCCAACATACATTATTGATTATCCAACTGAAGTATCTCCTCTTGCAAGAAGTTTTGATGATAACAAAGGTATAGTTGAACGATTTGAACTTTTTATAGCTGGCAGAGAAATAGCAAATGGATTTTCTGAGCTGAACGACCCTTTAGAACAATCTATTCGTTTCAAAAAACAAGCTGAATCGAAAAATGAAGAAAAGATGTCATATGATGAGGACTTTATAACTGCTCTTGAATATGGAATGCCCCCAACTGCAGGAGCGGGAATTGGAATAGATAGACTCATTATGTTATTGACAAATTCATCATCAATTAGAGATGTTCTACTATTTCCATTAATGAAACCAAAAACTTAAATTTTTAAATAATTTTTTAAAAATTTATAAAAATTTGGCTCAATGCCGGTGTTATTATAATTAAATTTTTTGTTTTCCGAGTTAATTTTTATATTTTTATCAATAGTTATAGTTATTTGATTACAATTATCAGGGTATATATTAATTTGATTAGCAATTGATTGATATTCAATACTATTTTTTTCTAAGAAAATTTCAATATCAGATATGATTACATAGATTTCATCATTTCTATTTAACATAAGTTATTTTTGTTGCATAGCCAATATATTTTTTTGGTGTCAAATTTAATAAAAATTCCTTTTCATTTTTTGGTAGTTTTAATTTGTTAATTATTTTTTGAATTATTTCTTTAGATATTTTTTTCCCTCGTGTTTCTTTCTTTAGAATTTCATACGAATCATTTATATTATATTTTCTTGCCATCATTTGAATAGGTTCAGCTAATATTTCCCACGAGTTTAATAAATCTTTTTCAAGAGTTTCTTTATTAAGCGATATTTTGTTAAGACCTATTATCAAATTATCGCATGCAAGATATGAATAACTGAATGATAAGCCTATATTTCTTAAAACTGTTGAATCTGATAGATCTCTTTGTAATCTTGATATAACTAATTTTTCAGAGAAAAACTTTAATAAACTATTACTAACGCCTAAATTTCCTTCTGCATTTTCAAAATTAATTGGATTTATTTTGTGTGGCATGGTTGAAGATCCAATCTCACCTCTAATATTTTTCTGAACAAAATAATTTTTTGAAATATATGTCCAAATATCTTGAGATAAACCAATTAATATTGAATTATAGTGTGATAATAAATTAGAAAGAGTACAAATATAATCATGTGGCTCGATCTGCGTTGTGTATTTATTCTGCTTTATATCAAAAGATTCAATAAATTTTTTAGTAATCTTTGGCCAATTTATATTTGGAAATATTATTGAATGTGATGAATAATTTCCTGTAGCCCCATTAAATTTTCCATATATATCAGTATTAGAAAAATTGTTTGTTATTATCATTAATCTAGCATAAAAGTTTAAAAATTCTTTACCCATAGTCGTTGGGCTAGCAACCTGACCATGTGTATGCGATACCATTTCATCTTTAGAATATTTTCTTGATAATTTATAAAGTAGTTTATTTAATATATCTATTTTAGATAATAAGAGCGAACGTCCATTTTTTATCATCATTGCATATGCAATGTTATTAATATCCTCTGAAGTACAACATATATGAATATATTCAGTATATTTCTTTAAAATCTTGTGTTCTTTTATTTTAGTTTTTATAAAATATTCCACTGCCTTAACATCATGCTTCGTAACTGATTCAAGTTTTTTTATTTTTTCAGCATCTTTTACAGAAAAATTATTATATATATTTAATAGAAATGACATTGATGATTTGTTTAATTTAGGTAAAGTCTTTATTTCTTTGAGTTGGCAAAGGTAGATTAACCATTTGATCTCTACTAAAACTCTATTTTTGATTAATGCATATTCAGAAAATAATTCAGCCATACCTTGACAGATTTCAGAATATCTACCATCTATCGGAGAGATTGAGAGTAAATCATATTTTTTCATACTTAATATTTACCCTAAAGATGTTATTATAGCATAAATACTTCATATATGTTATAAGACTAGCAAATGTTCTCATGAAAAAGAAAATAACACACAGAACTGAAAAAGATTCTTTAGGCACAGTTAAAGTCCCAAAAGATGCTTTGTATGGGGCTCAGACACAACGAGCAGTTAATAACTTTCAAATAGGACATGATTTATTTGGTCCACGTTTTTTACAATCCCTTGTAATGTTGAAAGGAGCCTGTGCAATTGCTAATTATAAATCAAAAGTAATTGATAAAAAATTAGCAACCGCAATCTATCAATGCGCAAAAGAAATAAGCACAAATATATATGATTATTATGACCATTTTCCTGCACCTTTATATCAAACAGGTTCTGGAACAAGTATTAATATGAACATGAATGAAGTTTTAGCGAGTTTGGTCTCAAAGAAAATTAAACGAAAAGTTCATCCAAATGATGATATAAATAAATCACAAAGTTCAAATGATGTTATACCAACAACAATAAATATCACTTGTGCAAGAAATATAGATAGTCTTACTAAATGTTACTTATTTTTGGATAAAGAATTAAAGAAAAGATCTAATGAATCTAAAAATATTATTAAATCAGGAAGAACACATCTTATGGATGCAGTGCCAATAACTTTAGGTCAGGAGATTGAAACATGGAGAACTTTAGTAGAAAGGTCTTTTGTAACACTTTCTGATGCACTTGAAGAAACAATTACTCTTCCCATCGGAGGTACAGCAATTGGAACAGGATTAAATGCACCAAAAGGCTTTGATAAAAAAGTATGTATAGAATTAAATAAAATCTTTCGAATTAAATTTAAACCTGATCCTATAAAATCAGCGATGATTAGTTCGCAAGATCATATATTGAACCTTAGTTCAGCATTAACAAGAGTTTCTTCATCGATCACAAAAATCTGTAATGATCTTCGTTGGATGAATAGTGGCCCAATATCAGGACTTTCCGAAATTACTCTTAAGCCTTTACAGCCAGGTAGCAGTATTATGCCAGGTAAAATTAATCCAGTACAACCTGAGGCTGTGCTTATGGCTATGACAAGAGTTCATGGAAATCATCAGGCTATTAATTTAGCTTGTATTTCTGGTAATTTTCAATTAAATACAATGTTACCAATAATTGGACAGAATATTATAGAGTCCATTGAATTAATTACAGACTCTTATTTAGAACTTGCCAATACAATTAGCGAATTTACAATTAACATAGAAAATATAAAAAATAATTTGGAAAGGAACCCTATTATTGCTACAAAACTTAATGAAGTAATAGGTTATGATTTAACTGCTAAAATTGTGAAAGAAGCATATAAAAGTAAAAAACCTATAATAGAAGTTGCAGAAGAAATGACAGATCTACCTAAAACACAATTAAAAGGACTTTTAGATCCGAAAAAACTTGTATAATATGAATAATGAAAAAAGATTTCATTTTTATAAAATGGCTTTATTTTATTATAATCCTTCTTATATTTATCACTATATTATATAAATTAGGGTTTATTGCTGACCTTTTTATCAGTGATATCAGTTACATTTCATCTTTAATATTAATTCTATTTACTATATTTACATTTAAAGTTGGTCGAGAAATATATTATATTATGAATACAGCAATCAAGCTGGATGATATTAGCACTAATAATTATAATTTAACTTCTAATAGTATAAAAATCCAATATTCAGATAATTTCTTTTATGATTGCGTAATCAATCATATGTCACGTTATAAATTAAAATCTGGTATTAATGATGAATTAAATAAAAATTTTGAATTCGAGATAACTAAGCCATTGGAAATTGGTTGGCTTATGTCAGATTTATTATTGAAATTAGGTCTAATTGGGACAGTGATTGGTTTTATAATAATGCTTAATTCAGTTACGTTAATTGAAAATTTTGATTTAACCATGATGCAAGATTTATTAAAAAAAATGAGCGGCGGTATGAAGGTTGCGTTATATACAACGTTAACAGGCCTTGTTACTTCAATATTACTTTCTATGCAATATAAATATATGGAAGAAAAAATCTACGAAATAATTTCAATAGTTAACATAAATATTGAGCTATATTTTAATAAATGAATAGAAAACAACGAAGTGTAAAATTAGACCCATTTACAGATTTATTATTTAATATTCTTCTTGGTTTTACTTTTCTATTTTTTATAACAATATTATTTATTAATCCCATTTCTAAGTTAGGTAATGTTAATTTAAAAGCAGAATATATAATTACAGTTGATTGGGAGGATAACTTGCCCGATGATGTAGATTTGTGGGTTCAGGATCCTAATGGAGAAATTGTTTCATATTTAAAAAAAGACGCAGGATGGTTACATTTAGATAGAGATGATAGAGGAGTTATTAATGACAAAGTTATTATTAATGATAAAGAAATAATATATCCAATAAATCGTGAAGTTGTTACGCTAAGAGGTATTATTCCTGGAGAATATATTGTTAATCTTTATTTGTATGAAAACAAAAGTAAATTACCTGTCAACACTAAAGTCATAATTGAAAAAGTAAATCCAACATTAAAAATGGTTTTTATTGATAATGTAATCTTAAATGAAAAAGATACAGAAAAAACAATAGCCAGGTTTTATTTGAATGATAGAGGTGATTTTAAATTCACTTCAAATCAAAAAAAAATATTAACTCCTTATGAATTAAAAGGTTTCTAAATGATCATTGATATTGTTCTTGTAATTATACTAATCACTTTAATATATGGATTTTTGATACATAAAGTAATTATTCAATCTAAAATTAATAAAAAAATTCTATATGTATTCTCAATATTTATATTTTTTCTTTTCATTCAATTCAAATATTTTGATAATTTAGGTTATCCGGTGTCTGAAAAATTACCAGATAGATTTTATCTAATGCATGTATATAAAACTAATGATAATCAATTGATCTTATTGGTTAAAGATTTTGACTCAAATATTTTACCTAGATTGTATAAATTAAAATATAGTAAAAAATTAGAAGAAACTCTAAATAATGCCATGAATGATATAAATAAAGGTTTAAATATTCTAGGTGTTATTGATGATAAGCAGTCCAATAATAATTATGGAATTCAATTCAAAAGTATAGAAAAACAACTTCCAACTAAATAGTTATTATTTTTCATAAAATATATGATAGAATATTGCAAATTTTAGAATAGGTCCGGTATATGAATTTTAAAGATAAGTTAATAATTGCAAACAATACATATAATATCTTTAATATTAATCGTTCAAATATTAATCACTTGCCATATTCTATTAAAGTATTATTTGAAAATTATATCCGAAATAATTATTCAGATTTAGACAATGAAATCATAAATTATTTTTTAAATTGGAATGGTAAAGTTACACCAAATAGTGAAATTAACTTTTTACCAAGCAGAGTAATAATGCAAGACTTCACTGGAGTACCAGCAATTGTAGATTTAGCTTCAATGCGGGATGCTGTTAAAAAAAATAATGGTGATCCTTCATTAATTAATCCGCAATGCCAAACAGATTTAGTAATTGATCATTCGGTTATGGTTGATCATTATGGATCAGATGACGCATCTGATTTAAATATTAAACTTGAGTATCAAAGAAACGCAGAACGATATAGGTTATTAAAATGGGGTCAATCTGCATTTAAGAATTTAAGAGTTATCCCGCCAAATAATGGCATCATTCATCAAATCAATATTGAATATATTTCAAAAGTAATTTTTAGTAAAAATAATATCTTATACCCAGATACTGTTGTTGGAACAGATTCACATACAACAATGGTTAATGGTTTGGGTGTATTAGGTTGGGGTGTTGGAGGAATTGAAGCTGAAGCTTCTATGCTTGGACAACCTATACCTATGCTTTTACCTGAAGTAATAGGGTTTGAATTAAAAGGGGATTTAAAACAAGGTTCAACAGCAACTGATTTAGTTTTAACAATAGTAGAAATGTTGAGAGAGAAGAATGTAGTTGGCAAATTTGTAGAATTTTTTGGAGATGGACTTGATAATCTCTCGATTGCAGATAGATGTACTATTTCAAATATGGCACCAGAGTATGGGGCAACTTGTGGTTTTTTTCCTATTGATGGTTTAACTTTAAAATATTTAAATATCACTGGTAAGTCTAACAATTTACTGGATGTAGTAGAACAATATTCTAAATTATGTGGATTATATAGAAATACTGAATATGATATAAAATATTCAGATACATTATCTTTAAATATATCAAAAGTTCAATCATGTATTTCTGGTCCGAAAAAACCTGAAGATAGAGTAAATTTATCAGATGTTAATGAAATAGCTACTCAAGAAATTAAAAAACTTAAAACTAAAGAATCAAAATCTACATTAATTGATGATGGTTCTATATTAATTGCAGCTATTACGAGTTGTACGAATACATCAAATCCAAATGTCATCATAGGTGCTGGGCTATTAGCAAAAAATGCTGTTGAAAAAGGAATAATGGTGAAAAAATGGGTAAAAACTTCTTTAGCTCCTGGATCTAGAGTTGTTAAAAATTATTTAGAAAAGTCTGGATTATTAAAATATTTTGATTTTTTAGGGTTTAATATAGTAGGTTTTGGATGTACTACGTGTATTGGTAATTCTGGTCCATTAAAAAAAGAATATACTGATGAAATTTTGAAACATGAGTTAATTGTTAGTTCAATTTTATCCGGCAATAGAAATTTTGAAGGGAGAATTCATCCAGATATTAAAATGAACTTTCTTGCTTCACCGATGTTAGTAATTGCTTATTCGCTTATAGGTAAGATAAACATAGATATTAATACTGTAAGTCTTGGAAAAGATAAAAATAATAATGATGTTTTTCTTAAAGATATTTGGCCATCTTCAGAAGAAATCAGTCAAGTTGTTGAGAAAACTATAACAAGAGAGATGTTTGAGAATTCATATAAAGATATTTATGAAGGTGGAAACGAATGGAATAATATTAAGATAAACCAATCAGATAATTTTGAATGGGAGAAAGAGTCTACTTATATACAACCATCTCCATTCTTTAAAATTGATAATAAGACAACTGCAAAATTAGAGAAAATTGAAAATGCATACCCATTAGTAGTTCTTGGTGATAGTGTAACCACAGATCACATATCTCCAGCTGGTTCATTTAAAGACACATCACCAGCTGGCGAATTTTTACTTAGTAAAGGAACTAAAGTGGGCGATTTTAATTCTTATGGATCTAGGAGAGGTAATTATAAAATTATGGAAAGGGGTACTTTTGCAAATGTCCGTTTGGCAAATAAATTAGTTCCCGACATATTTGGAGGATATACGAATCATATACCTACTGATAAAGTTATGACTATTTATGAAGCTGCTCAACTTTACAAACAATCTAGTAATAATTTAATCATTTTTGCTGGAAAAAATTATGGATGTGGTTCATCAAGAGATTGGGCAGCTAAAGGTACAAAATTATTAGGAGTAAAAGCTGTTATTGCACAAAGTTTTGAAAGAATACATCGTTCAAATTTAATTGGGATGGGAATATTGCCACTTCAATTTATCAATGATGATAATTTTGATACTCTGGAATTAAACAAATATAAAACATTTACAATATCTGCAATCAATAAGACAAATGAATATGTATCAATACAAACTGATCAAAACTTTGAATTTAAGGTTAAAATTAGAATTGATACTGAAATGGAATGGAATTATTTTTTAAATGATGGAATTTTAAATTTTGTACTTAAAAAAATAATCAATTATTAATATAAGTATCTATTTGTTTTTTTATTTGTGATTTATAAAAAAAAAGTTTTAATCTATTTCCACCATATTGTTTCCACAAATAAACAGCTCTAAGACCAGCAAAAAGAGAAGTACGTATTATAGAAGCATTGTCTTCAACCGTTAAATATTTATTATCTCCTGTAACAACAATTCTTGGTTCAATTTTACTAAGAGTATTTATATACAAAGAGGATAATTTCCTAGATTTTTCAATGGTACTAGGGTCATTTATACTGATATATTCATTATATTTTTTTATTGAATCTTGAATATGATTAATTATTTCATTTCTATGATCAAGAGAAAAAGATAAATTAATCAATGATTTGAAATATTTTTTTGTTTCACTATTATTTGATACATTTGTCAATTCATCTCTCAGATGGTTAAATCCATTTTTTAGATTAAATACTTCACCATAAATATCTTCTATAGAAGCTGAATCAATTTTAAGTATACTATTAATTAAAGTTTCTAGATTATTAATAGAGTATTCTCCATTCCATGCAATATTTTCTATAATTAAACAAGATTGATGTAATGCACCTAATGCAATTGTTTGTTGTTCTATATACTTGCCAAACATTTTTGTTTTATTATACCTCCACCCAAGCACTGATTTTTTGTATACAATACAGCAGATTGACCTAACGTAACTGCTCTTTCATGATCATTTAATTTTAAAATATAACGATTATCTATATTAGTAATCGCACAATCTATTAATTGTCCACCATGTCTTAACCTTGCTTTGCATGAAAGGTTTTCTTTCTTAATATTTTTTGAAATCCAATTTACATCATCCAAAATTATATTACCTTTAAACAATAAATCATTTTCATCCTGACTTATTATTAATTTGTTATTTTTGATATCTTTTTCAGAAACAAACCAAGGCTTATTCAAATAATTTTTTTTACCACCAATATTTATTCCTTTTCTTTGTCCAATGGTATAGTTGAACAATCCATCATGATTACCAAGTATCATATTGTTTGCATCGCAAATTAATCCTGGATTTGGTTTTATATATTTTTTTATAAAATCAGAAAATTTCTTTTTACCTATAAAACATATTCCCATACTTTCTTTTTTTCTTGAAATTTCTATATCTAATGATTTAGCAATTTTTTTTACATCATCTTTATTAATATCTGATAAAGGAAATAATAAGTTTTTTAAAATATTTTGATTAAGCATATAAAGAAAATATGTTTGATCTTTTATTTTGTCTAATGGTTTATTTAAAGTGTAACAGTTGTTTACTATATTAATTTTTGCATAATGACCAGTAGCAACTTTATCGCAGCCTAAAGATAAACCATATTTTAAGAATTGTTTAAATTTTATTTCTTTATTACAAAAAATATCAGGATTTGGTGTAATACCATTTTTCAAACCATTAAGAAAAGTTTTAAAAACTAGATTCCAGTATGAATCTGAAAAATTCACTAAATGCATTTTGATACCAAGTTTTTTACATAATCTTTTAGCATCCTCATAATCTTTTTTTGAAATACATTCATCTGCATCATCTTCTTCCCAATTTTTCATGAACAATGCATCAATTTTATACCCAGATTCTTTCAATAGAGCTGCTGTAACTGAAGAATCAACTCCACCTGACATTGCAACTATTACTTTGTTATTATTGTTATAAATACTCATCTGTATACGTTTTTATAGTATTATATGGAATTCTAACAAAATATCTCGGTAATTTTGTATATTTAAATTGTCAAATATATAAAAAAATAGTATGATCTGCGCCAACGTTATAAACAAATCAATGAGGTAAAAATGAGTAAACTTAGGTCTGCAACAGATATAAGTAAAGATTGGGAAACCAATCAAAGATGGAAAAATGTCAAAAGGGATTATTCAGCTGATGAAGTAGTAAAATTAAGTGGCAGTGTTTCAATAGAACATAGTTTAGCCATGCAAGGTTCAGAAAAATTATGGACTTTAATTAACAATAATGATTTCATCAATGCTTTAGGTGCTTTAACTGGAAATCAAGCATTACAACAAGCTAAAGCAGGTTTAAAAGCTATTTACTTATCAGGATGGCAGGTTGCTGGAGATGCAAATACAAGTATGCAAATGTATCCTGATCAATCATTATATCCAGTCGATAGTGTTCCTAGTGTTGTTAAAAGAATTAATAACTCATTATTAAGAGCAGATCAATTAAATATAGCTGAAGGTAACAAACCAATTGATTATATGTTACCAATAGTTGCTGATGCAGAAGCAGGATTTGGTGGTGTATTAAATGCTTTTGAATTGATGAAAGCAATGATAGAAGCTGGTGCATCAGGTGTTCATTTTGAAGATCAATTATCATCTGCAAAAAAATGTGGTCATATGGGTGGTAAAGTTTTAGTTCCTACACAAGAGGCTGTCCAAAAATTGATAGCCGCACGTTTAGCATCAGATGTAATGAATACTCCTACAATTCTACTTGCAAGAACAGATGCAGAGGCAGCTAATCTTTTAACTAGCGATATAGATGAAAGAGATAAAGAATTTTGTACTGGCGAAAGAACACAAGAAGGTTTTTTCAGAGTAAAAAATGGTATAGATCAAGCAATATCGAGAGGATTGTCCTATGCGCCATATGCAGATTTGATTTGGTGTGAGACAGGTGTCCCAGATTTAGGTTTTGCAAAAAGATTTGCTGAAGCTATAAAGAAAATTTATCCTGATCAATTACTAGCATATAATTGTTCACCATCGTTTAATTGGAAGAAAAAACTTGATGATAATCAGATAGCTAAATTTCAAAAAGAATTAGGCGCTATGGGTTATAAATTTCAATTCATAACATTAGCAGGATTTCATGCATTAAATTACAGCATGTTTGAGTTAGCTAAAGGATACAACGAAAAACAAATGTCTGCATATGTAAAATTACAAGAAGCAGAATTTAATGCAGAAAAAGATGGTTATACAGCTACTAAACATCAAAGAGAAGTTGGAACAGGTTATTTTGACGAAGTAACTCAGGTTATATCAGGCAAAGCTTCATCAGTTACTGCATTAAGTGGTTCAACAGAAGAAGATCAATTTGATAAAGATTAATATCATTTCTGATTATTAAAAATAATGTCAAAAATCAATATACCAACAGATGGAAGTGAGATAGTTTATAAGAGCGAAAAGTTCGTCACACCTAATAATCCTATAATTCCATACATAACAGGTGATGGTATAGGTATAGATGTAACACCTGTTATGAAGAAAGTTATTGATTATGCGGTTGATAAAGCATACAAAGATAAACGTAAAATTAAATGGATGGAAATTTTTGCTGGTCAAAAAGCACTAACTTTGTACAATGAATTATTACCCCAAGAAACAATTGATATTATAAAAAAATATAGAGTATCAATAAAAGGACCATTAACTACACCCGTTGGGACAGGACACAAATCTATTAATGTTTTATTAAGGCAGAAATTAGATTTATACGCATGTGTCAGACCTATTAGATATTTTCCCGGAACATCAAGCCCTATGATTGATTCCAGTTTAACTGATATGGTGGTATTTAGAGAAAATACAGAAGATTTATATACTGGTATTGAATGGAAAGCTGATTCAGACGGCGCAAAAAAAATTATTAATTTTATAAAAACTGAATTTGGAATATCACCATTTAAATTTGAAAATAATTGTGGTATTGGAATTAAACCTGTTTCAAAAGAAGGAACAGAAAGATTAATAAAAAAAGCTGTGGATTACACTATTGAAGAAGATAAATCAATTATAACAATTGTCCATAAAGGAAATATAATGAAATATACTGAGGGAGCATTTAGAGATTGGGCATATAATTTGGTTAAAGAATATTACAAAGGAACAATGTTAGAAAATGGAACCATGTCTATTATAAACCCACATACTAAAAATGAAATTATTGTTAAAGACTGTATTGCTGACAATTTTTTACAGCAAATAATATTATCTCCTGAACAACATGAAATTATTGCAACACTTAATTTAAATGGTGATTATATTTCTGATGCTTTAGCTGCACAAGTTGGAGGTATAGGAATTGCTCCAGGTGGAAATATGGGTGATGGTATTGCTATTTTTGAAGCAACACACGGGTCAGCAGAATCATTTGCAGGAAAAAATAGAGTTAATCCTGGATCTATCATTTTGTCTGGTGAAATGATGTTACGTCATATTGGTTGGAATGAAGCAGCTGACAATGTTTTAAATGGAATTACAGGCGCAATCCAAAAAAAACAACTTACATATGACTTAGCTAGAGCTAGAGCTGGCAAAAGATTAATAAGAACTAGAAAATCTGATAAATATACAACTGAAGATATTAAAGAAGAAGTTATGAAATTAGTTCCAGGAGCCACACTTGTTAGTACATCAGGTTTTGGTGACGCTGTCATAAATAATATGTAATTATTTATCTCTAAAAATTATTCTTCCTTTAGATAAATCGTAGGGTGTTAATGCGACCATAACTGTATCACCTTTCAATATACGAATATAATGTTTCCTGATTTTTCCAGAAATATGTGCAGTCACCACATGTCCGTTTTCGAGTTCAACTCTAAACATAGTATTAGGTAAAGTCTCTATTACCTTACCTTGCATTTCAATCTGTTCTTGTTTTGACATAAATAAATATTACTTGTAAATTAAAGAATAGATATTATAACAAAAAAAGAAAGGCTAGAATATGATTATGCAATCTAATTCTCAATTCAAATTATTAAATTTTAGTCATTTAATGCAATTATATGAAATCAACTATTGTATGATTATTAGATTATTGCATGAAAAATCTATGTACAAAAAACCTATACTAATAAAACATAGAGAATATACTTTACAATACGAACCTCTCTCTGATTCCAAATACACATCAATTTTTAGATTATATTATAAATATTGGAATGATGATGCTCATAATGGGCAATATCATATAAAACCGCATCTAATATTTACATTATATAAAGATGCTAAAATACTAAATGTACAGTCCTTGAATCAATACCAGAAATTTGGTGATAGCATAAGCAATAAAATTAAAATTAATTTTGGTATTTTTAAATGGCTTAAATCTATCATAAAAAAACCCTTTATATATCAATAACTTTTAGAAATTAATCCACTAATTAGCAATATCTCTAAATCTCATTTTAGCTATAGATTTTGATTTATGATTACTATGTAGAGCTTGAAATCTTGAAAATAATACCTTACTATTATTATCAGGTATAACAGTTAGCGGAGAATGGAAATGAAATTATCAGCAAAAGGAAGTTATGCAATTAAAGCAATGCTAAATATTGCTATGAACGACGGGAAAGAACCAAAGACTTTACTAGAACTTGCTCAATATCAAGGAATATCGTTATCTTATTTAGAACAATTGTTTGCTCTTCTAAGAAAAAGTAACCTAGTTTCAGGTGTAAGAGGACCTGGTGGCGGTTATAAATTATCATTATCGCCTCATGAGATAAGTGTGGCACAAATTATCAAAGCTATTCATAATGAGTCTGTAGTTGGTAGTAATCCAGAACGCAAAGATGACATGATATGGAATAAATTCAATGATAAACTTTATGCATATCTTGATACAGTTACATTAGATAGTTTGATGAGAGATGATATTGGTAATGTTGTTCATGAATCAAATAACGAATTAAAAACATCAACATCGGAGATATAAATGGCTTATAGTAAGAAAGTATTAGATCATTATGAAAAACCAAGAAATGTTGGTTCTTTCGATAAGAATGACGAAAACGTAGGAACAGGAATGGTTGGAGCTCCAGCATGTGGCGATGTAATGAAGTTACAAATTAAAGTGGATGATAATGGTATAATAGAAGATGCTAAATTTAAAACTTATGGATGTGGATCAGCTATTGCATCTAGTTCACTCTTGACGGAATGGGTTAAAGGAAAATCTATAACAGAAGCATCGTTAATAAAAAATTCTGATATTGCCGAAGAACTTGCTTTGCCACCCGTAAAAATACATTGTTCTGTATTAGCTGAAGATGCTATTACTGCAGCTATCAATGATTACAAAAAAAAGTCAAACAAATAACTATTGAATTTTTTTGTATATTTACTAACATGATAATATTGGTTAACCATAGGAGGAACTAATGGGAACAACACCAAAAACAATGTGCACAAACATTGGGGGTATGGAACGTATACTACGTATTGTTGCTGGTATAGCAATTGTAGTAATGGGACCTGGTTTAGGCTGGGGTATGTGGTCACTTATTGGAATCATACCTATATTTACAGGCTCACTAGGATGGTGCCCACTTTATTTACCATTTGGTATAAGCACAATGAAAAATCAATAATTAACATTGTTAATTGAGAAAAGGGCATAATTACTTTATGCCCTTTTTTATTATGTCTCTTAAATATAATCAAAAACCTAAATATTGGAATAAAGCAATAGATCATATAAAAAATAATGATGCTACATTATTTGAAATTATTAAAAAAACTAAAAAATCTGATTATCTAACAAGAACTTGTACTAGCTTCCAGACTCTTGCCAACGCTATCATAGGACAACAAATATCTATTAGTGCTGCTGCAAGTATTACTCATAAATTAAAATCATTATTAGGTACGATTAATCCTATAAGCATTAATCAAAATACTAATAGAATTTTAAGAAAAGCAGGATTATCAGAAAAAAAAGTAATTTATTTAAAAGAATTATCAAAAGTATATATTAACAATCCTTCATATATCTATAATTTTATATATCTTGATGATGATAAAATTATAGAAAAATTATCTAGGTTATATGGAATAGGAGAATGGACAGCACATATGTACCTTATTTTTCAACTTAATAGACCAAACATTTTACCTTTAGGTGATTTAGGATTAATAAATAGTACAAAAAAAATATATCATTTAGAGGAAGACTCAAATATAAAAGATTTTTTAATCCAACAAAGCATACTTTGGAATCCTTATAAAACCGTAGGATCTTGGTTTTTATGGAGAGCTATAGATATTGATATAGTACAATACTGATAAAAAATTTATATGTTATAATTAATTAATGCAGAATACAGTAGAAAATACATTAGATAAAATCAAACGAACTGGTTTTTCAGTTGAAACTAATATCTTATCAGAGAATGATATTAAAATTTTAACTGAAGAGTGTAAAAAAATATTATTAAATGATAAAAAGGACATTGAATTAAAATTTAATAATAATAATTTCAAGAAATATAATATTTCTGAGACAATTCAAACGAATTACAATACAAAAGTAAGACATCTTGCAGGAATTTCCAAAGAAGTAGACAATATACTAAATAAATTTTTATTAAAGAATGAAATCAAAGATATACTAAATAAGGTATTGGGAGATGGTTACAAACTGTACTCGTGCGGATTAAGAAATGCTACTCATAAATCATCATATGTAGGCTTACACACAGATGCCGATTATCAATTTTCAATTTCAATTTTCTTAAATGATATTTCTGCAACTAATCCAACCACAGTATTTTATAAAAAAACACATTTACTTCCATTTAAATTTGCATCTAAATTTGAGTCAATTAACATTAAATTTTTTACAAAAAACCTTATACCTGCAACCGGTAAAAAAGGTGACATACTTTTCTTTTTCAATAAAACTCTCCACGGTATGAAACAGAGTGACAATGATAATGATAATAGTACTGTTATCCTTCTATGTTTTCATCCTGCTGGATATCCACACAAACCTTGGAATTTACCCAACAGCTCATATTATGATCAGTCATTTCTAAATGGGTTAGGAAAGGAACTTAAAAAATTATTTGATAATAATTTAGATTTATATACTAGCAAAGATGGTGAACTGATGATAAAAGAAACTAATAATAATTCTGGTAGAATAATAGACTCTATCTCATCAAATAATAATTATAACGTTACTGATTATTTTAAAACAATTAATTGGTGGATTAGCTATTCTATATCTATTATTTATAGAATATTTAGAAAAATTTCTAGAACTATATATCATGGTTAAAATTTTTTTTGATGAATTAAAGAAAAAACGTAATAAATTATTATATACAAATGAACCAAAACATAAAAATCTTTATCTAAAAAACTTACGCGCAAAACGTAAATATTTTAAAAGTCAATATGAAAAATATCTGAATAATATATTTATACAAAAATGTGATTATTCGGTTAGTGCTTGCGCAATTAAATATGTTTCCAAAAAAAATAATCTTGTTTTAACTTTGATTCTTCAAGATTATACCACCGAAGAAGGTTCTGAAATATATACAACTTGGGAATTCTTCTTATATAACAAATTTAATGATGAGTATAATGACTCAAAATTTTTTACTTCAACTAGTACTGCATTTATGTATTTTATTGATCTTATCAAATCTTTATAGTTATTTTGTTGGAGGCGGCGGGAATCGAACCCGCGTCCGAGAGCGTTCAGCCATTGGTACTACATGTTTAGTTTGTTTTAAATTTCATTATTATGCTGGTTACAAACATCCTACATAATACATATCTTGTTTTAATTTAATGGCTCACCAACAAGATTATAAGCCACGAGCTTATTAAAATGACCTCATTTCAGAGCATATAAGCATACTTTGAAAGAGGCTAGCGGCAGTTAGGCTGCTAGTGCAAAAGTTTTATTTTCTGCGTTTATATTTTCTCAGCAGATTAACGAGATACTGAAAACTCGACATGCACCTCTGGTATCGCAACCCACGTCGAAGCCAGGTCGCCCCCTGAAGTTTAGTTCATTAGTTATACATAATTTAGAAAAAACAATCAAATTGTATTACTATATTTATACTAGTATATGCAATATTTCTTCAAAAAAGAGCACAAAAACTCATATTATTCTATGATTTATAGGGTTAGAACTGCAGAAACTCTTGATAATAAAGATATTAAAAAACTCGAAATAATACTTACAGCTAAATATAAAAAAAATCTTATGGAAGAAAGAAACGTCGGAGGAGTATTTAATCGGTCAAATTTCTTGTCACCATGGTCCAGTAAAGCTACAGATGTTATCAAGTCTTGTGATTTGCCAGATGATATAGAGATTGAAGTTGGTAGAAATTGGACAGGATACACAGGAAGAGTTAGAAGCAGCCAGACAAATAAATCCGTCCATATAGATAAAATGACTGAAATAAGGATTAACAATATAGACTCAATTAGAAAATATTTTAATAAAGAGATAAAAGATGAAAAACAAAAACACCAAATAATTAAAATCAATAAAATTAAAAATTATGCTGATTTAATGTCATTAGCATTATCAAACAATGAAATTGTATATTTAAAAAATATTTATAGAAAATTAAAGCGTGATCCAACCGATGTAGAATTAATGATGTTTTCACAGATTAATTCTGAACACTGCAGACATAAAATATTTAATTCAGATTATTATATAGATCAAATAAAAAAGAAAAAGACTTTATTTTCACATATTAAATCAACATATCAAAAAATTAACAAAGATGTTATATCTGCATATACAGACAATTCTTCAATTATAAAAGGTTATAAAACTTCAGATTTAATATTGAATGCAGATAAAAAATATATAAGTAAGAATAATAATGAAGCTTATATTATAAAGGCAGAAACGCATAATCACCCTACTGCTATCTCACCATATCATGGTGCTGCAACAGGATCTGGTGGTGAAATAAGAGATGAAGGTGCAACTGGAAGAGGGTCAACACCAAAAATTGGTTTCTGTGGT
>MDTE01133205.1_pt1 | contig 23856 bp, 15 predicted proteins | sample 811231 | NCBI WGS metagenome assembly MDTE01 (sample SAMN05326651, study PRJNA326480) | marine metagenome | isolation source: seawater | place: Indian Ocean: Red Sea | collected 2010 | reverse complement strand
GCAGGTAGAGGTCGATGTGGTCAGTTCCCAGCAGCGACAACGACCGCTCGACCTCCCGGAGTATGTTCTCACGCGAACACCCTCCGGCAATCTTCTCGTCACCACCCTCGGCCCCCACCTTGCTCGTGATCACGACTTCGTCACGCCGTGACTTCAACACGCGACCCAGAATCTCCTCCGAACTGCCATGGGCGTCGTCGGCATCCGTCCGCAACTGATACTTGTTGGCACAGTCGATGAAGTTGATGCCCGAGTCGATGGCGTGTTCGATCAAACGAACGGCTTCGCTATCCGAAGACTGACCGCGAAATCCCAGGCCCAGGGCCATCCGGGACACTTCCAGGTCACTCGAACCGATCCTGACGAATTCCATCAGTCTCTCCCTTCACGGATCGACACTCGGCCGACCTCCTCTTTGCCCAGTTGCTCGGTTACGGCCCGAAATGGCCGCACCCACCGTTTTAGCGACGTCGGCTCGACGACGACACCTGGTCACAACGACACGGAGTGGCCCGCAGAGGTCAACGACTTCACGGCCGTGTCCAGATGCGCCTGTTTGACCAGCAGGCAATCGGTATCGAACGTCGACACGACAAACACGCTGAGACCTGCGTCCGCCAACACTCCGGTCAACGATGCGATCACGCCGACCATCGAAAACTCCAGTGGCCCCACCACCCGCAGGCAACGCCATCCGGACTCGCTTCGCACATCGCCGGGGACACACTCTTCAGAGCAGATGATCGACAGTTCCGCCGGCGTGCGAGTGACGGAAGTGACCGCACCGGAGACCCACCCGGGAACCTCGGCGTCGAAGTCCAACTGGCAGACGGCGTACGCGCCCGGCACGACCTCGAGCGTGAACTTCCTCTCCGACATGTCCTCGCTCTCTTGGCAGTCTCGGATGACGGGCCATTCGGGCTGTGGTCACTTGCGGGGCGTCGGCCGCCTGGCACCGGTCTCAACCAGCCACGCGTCAAGTTGCCCGCGCAGCCTCCTTGCGAGCTTTGGCTTCTTTTCGGCCAGGTTGCTTCGTTCACCGATATCGGCAGCCAGGTCGTACAGTTCGACCGAGTTGTCGTCAAAACGGAGAATCAGTTTGTCGTCTCCGGATCGAACAGCGGCGCCGGGGCGATTCGACTTGTGCCACGCAAAATGTGGGTAGTGAAAGAACAGAGAACGCGGCTGGACCTTCCGCCCCTCGAGTAACGGACGCAGGGTTTTTCCGTCGAGCCTCTCTCCGTCGGGCAGCCCGACGCCAGCGGCGTCGAGCACCGTCGCCGTCAGGTCCATGGAAATCACCGGCTCACTGACGATTACTCCAGGCCTGGTGATGCCCGGCCAGCGGACGATCAGCGGCACGCGTATTCCCCCTTCAAACAGATCCCCCTTGCCGGATCGCAGCGGGTGGTTGTCGGTGGCGCCAGACCATCCCCCGTTGTCACTGGTAAAAATCACCACGGTGCGATCGGCGATGCCCAGTCGTTTCACCTCATCGAGTACCCGTCCGACAGCCCGGTCGGTGGCCTCAATCTGGCCCCCATAGATGGGGTTCTTGAGGCCCGGGCCCTCCCGACCCTTGTACTTTTCGACCAGATCCTCGGGAGCCTCAAACGGGTAGTGGGGATTGTATGTCCAAAGGCACACGAACATCGGCCGATCTTTTGAGAGACGCATCCAGGCAATCGCTTCGTCGGCCAGGCGATCGGTGAGATATTCCCCGTCCTTACGCGGCTTGATCGTTGGAATGCGAAACGGGTCAAAATACGTCGGCGGCCCTCCAAAACCGCAGCCACCAACGTTGATCTCGAACCCATGCCGATCCGGGTAGAATCCCGCCCCGCCGGTAGACGGATCGTTCTTACGGACACGGGTGCCCGACAGGTGCCATTTTCCGAAGAACCCCGTGTGATAACCGGCCGAATGAAGCCGTTCGGCAAGCGTCACGGTCTCGTGCTTGAGAATGTGGTCAGCCGGTGGCGGCTGAATGGCGCGGCCCTCGGGCCAGAACTGTGGCCCATCGGCCCCGTGCTGAGTGATATTCAGCCGTGCCGGAGCAAGTCCGGTGATCACCGCTGCTCGCGTCGGCGAACAGACCGGTGCCGCAGCGTACGCGTCAGTGAATCGCACCCCCTGGCGAGCAAGAGCGTCGACATTCGGAGTGTGAAGTTTCGCGTTCCCCTGGCAATGCAGATCCGACCAACCCATGTCATCGGTCATGATCAACAGAACGTTCGGCGGGGGCGGAGATCCCGATGCATTGGAGGCCATCGAAACGCCACACAGCGCAACGAGAGACAGGATCACAGTGGCATTGTTCCAACCGTGTCGCACGCCATTCTCCCCCGGCTTTTTTGACCACACCGAACGGGCCAGACAAATCGCGTTGGCCCACCTGACAGACACGATGCCATCCAAGAGAACCCGGAATCAAGTCCACACTTCTCCGACAGACCATCACGGGGATCAGCCAGAGTGTTCCGCGAGCAAATGAGGTCGTCACCGGACAGTCATCATTTCCGGCCACTGCCCGGGCCCTCCGTGATTCTTATCGAAACGGGTCACCCCAATCACAATCGGTTTGTCGGCAACACAATCGCGGGCGACGTGACCACCGTCACACTGGTCGGCGCCAACAGTGTCAGTGACCGAAAGGTCACCACGAAAACGACGTGACACCCTCCGCCTGTGGCGACTGAGGTCTTCCCCGCACCGGACGGGTTCAAGCCGAACTGAGTTCCGGACGAAAGCCGTACTTCGGCCCGACAGGCCGTCCATCGGCCGTTAACGTAATCATCCAAAACGTTCATGTCTCACGAACAACGTCATCCAGAATCGATTCGATAACCACAGATCACCTGGCCAGTCATCCCTGAGCCTCATCCCACAAAACTCCGGGATATCTCGGGTTTTTTGCCATATCCCCTCGACATTTCTGCTCCCCCTCCATATTCTTCACCAACACAAATGAACGTTTTGAACGTTTTGTATATTTGGGTGGTGCGGGCGAATGGCCTAAACGGGCCTCCTGCACCGCCCACGAACAGAGTTCCCGGAGATTCCCGCGATGATGCAATTTGTCGCGCTCGGACTGGCGATCGCCCTCCCCGTCGACGTCAACCAATCCTCTGACTGGAACCAGTGGAGAGGTCCGAACCGGAACGGTCAGATCTCGGGAACGCTCGGCTGGCCATCGTCACTGGACGACACACGGCTGAAACGGGAGTGGCGAATCAGCCTCGGTTCGAGCTATTCCGGACCGATCGTGGTGGGTTCGCGAGTGTTCGTGACCGGAACGCGCAATAAGTCTCATGAGGTTGTACGAGCACTGGACCGCACATCCGGCAAGGAACTCTGGAAAGTCGAATGGAAGGGGGCATTGAGGGTTCCGTTCTTCGCTCGCGCCAATGGAAGTTGGATTCGGTCGACGCCCGCCTCCGACGGCAAGCGACTCTTCGTGGCCGGAATCCGGGACGTGCTGGTCTGCCTGGATGTCGCCTCAGGCAAGCAACTCTGGCGGGTGGATTTCGCCAAGAAGTACCGGTCCCCTCTGCCGGGTTTCGGTACGGTTTGTTCACCACTGTTCGACGGCAAGGCGGTGTATATCCAGGCTGCCGGATCGGTCGTGAAACTTGATGCGGCGACGGGCAAAGTGGCGTGGAGATCCGGCGAGGAAACCGGTGGAGGTTTGTTTGGCCGTGGGCTGGAGACCAGTGCTTTTTCCTCTCCGGTCATCAGAACTCTTGCCGGCAAACGGCAACTGATCGTTCAGGGCCGAAAAGCTCTTGGGGGCATCGATCTCGCGACCGGCAAGCCATTGTGGTCGAAGGCGGTACCGGCATTTCGGGGCATGAACATCCAGACCCCGCTCGTGATTGGCAACAGCGTCTTCACGAGCAGTTACGGTGGAGGCACGTTCCTGTTCGACGTGAGCGCACGGGACGGTGATTTCAAAGTCAAACAACGGTGGAAGACAACTCAGCAGGGGTACATGTCGTCACCGGTAGCAATCAATGGCAACGTCTTTCTCCACCTCCGCAACCAGCGTTTCACCTGCATCAATGCAAACACCGGAAAGTCCAACTGGACGACCAGGCCCTTCGGAAAATACTGGAGCATGGCGGTCAACGGTCGACGAATCCTTGCACTTGACCAGCGGGGAGACCTCTTGTTGATCGATGCCACCCCCGAAGGGTTTCGCAGAGTCAGTTCGCGACGGGTGAGCGACAGTTCCACGTGGGCTCACTTGGCCGTCTCGGGCACCCAGGTGTTCATTCGCGAATTGAATGCGATCGCCGCCTATTCGTGGAAATGATTCCCAGACTGTCCGGAATCGCCGGTTGCCCACCCACCGCCATCACACTCCCGCCCCACTGCCTGTTATCATCTCCGTTGTTGCAACAACCAGTTCCAACGGACGACATCCGATGGCAAGGGTCCCACTTCTTGCAGCAGCACTTCTTCTCTGTTGGCTCAGTGTGTTGTACGCGGCCGAGCCGTCAGAAAACGGCCGAACAGAATCCACGGCCAACGCCCGCGGGTTCTGGGCGTTTCGTCACCTGACTTCTCCTCGCGTCCCGCGCGAGGTCGGGCCGACTGACAGACTCCGAACCCCGATCGATGCATTCATTCTGCGAACACTGGTTCGAAACGGCCTGTCGTTTTCTCCCGACGCGGCGCCGAACCAACTCGTTCGTCGTGTCCACTTTGACCTGACCGGGCTGCCCCCCACGCCAACCCAGGCCCGGACCTACCTCACCGACACCGCTCCAGATGCCTACGAACGGTTGATCGATCGTCTGCTCTCCTCTCCTCACTTCGGTGAACGCTGGGGCCGCCATTGGCTCGATGTGGTCGGTTACACGGACCTCGTCAGCTACGACGGGGACACGACGGGGATCTTCGGGTTCATCACCGATCGTTGGCGATTTCGCGACTACGTGATCGACGGCTTCAACGCCGACAAGCCCTACGACCGGTTCCTGGCGGAACAACTCGCCGGCGACGAAATCGTCGACTGGCGAAACGCCACGGCCTACACACCGGAAATCGTCGCAACCCTGGCTGCCACCGGCTTCTGGCGCAACGCCGAAGACCGCAGCGAGTCGGCCAAGGAACTCGAGTACAAGTGGTCGTTCCTGCACAACACGATGCAGACTTTCGGCACCGGAGTGCTGGGGCTGACTCTCCGATGCGCGCGTTGCCACGACCACAAGCATGAGCCGATTCCGCAGCAGGACTATTACCGGCTCCTCTCGCTCATCACGCCGGCATTCAACATCAAGAACTGGAAAGACCCCAAGCAGCGAGCCATCCCATCCATTTCCGCAGCGCAGAAGAAAGCCCAGGACTCAGCCAACGCCTCGATCACTGGGCAAATTGCCGAACAGGAGAAGAAGATCACAGCGGTTCGGGCATTCCGAAAACAGCAGTTGCTGGAAGACAGGCTGAAATCGATCCCAGAACCGATCCGGGTCGACACCCGCGCCGCCGTTGCTGCGGCCCCCAAGGCGAGGAATCCGGTGCAGGCCTACCTGGCCGAGAAGTTCGGGGCCACCCTCACCATCAAGAAGGAAGACCTCGAAAAGGCTCTGACCCCAAAAGACCGGTCAGCAATTGGCCGACGGCAACAAAAGATTTCTGCTCTCAAGCGGCAGATCAAATCCCACGGCTGGATCCAGGCCATCTACGACGTCGGCCCGCCTCCGGCCACCCATCTTCTCGAACGTGGCGAATTCAAGACTCCCGGCCCGGAAGTCAAACCCGGATTCCTCAGTGTCCTCTCCGACAAATCAACGGCTTTCTCGTCGTTGGTGAACCCCGTAGCCGGTAGCAGCGGCCGCCGTTCCGCCCTGGCTCGCTGGCTCACCACACGCGGCACGCCGGCCGCGGGCTTGGCCGCACGCGTCGTGGCCAATCGCACATGGCAGCACCTGACCGGACTCGGGATCGTATCGACCTCCGAAAACCTCGGAATGTCCGGCAATGCCCCGACACATCCGGATCTCCTCAATTGGCTGGCCGCCGAATACGTCTCCAACGGATGGCGCATCAAGCCCCTGATCAAGATGATCATGATGTCGACCACGTACCGCCAGGCCTCGCGCCGCGAAGGCCGGACACCGGCCGAACCGAACCCCCTGGCCATCGACCCGGAAAACCGCCTGCTGTGGCGAGCGAGGCTGAGGCGACTCGAATCGGAAGTGATTCGCGACGCGATGCTGGCCACCTCTGACCGTTTCAACGCCACCATGGGAGGTCAACCCGTACCGCTGAAATACCGCCGGGACGGGGTGGCGAGTTTTGACACCGACAAGCTTCCCGCTGCCGGATCTCCCTGGCGACGCAGCGTCTACCTGTTCCAGCGACGCGTGTATCACCTGACGATGCAGGGCGTTTTCGACCAACCAACCGTCGCCGGGAGCGTGTGTCGTCGAAACGCGTCGGCAGTGGCCTTGCAGTCATTGAGCATGCTGAATGACGGGCTGGCCCTGGAGCAGGCCGAGCAGTTCGCCCATCGCGTCTGGCATCAGGCGGGGCGATCACCCGACGAATGGATACGCCTGGCCTTTCTCATCGCGCTGACCCGGCAGCCGGATGAACAGGAAACCCGGTGGAGTGCCGAGCTCCTTCAGCAGCACACCACCCGCTACCGGAAAAACGGATCGACCGACGACGAAGCGGCACGCAAGGCTCTGATGCACTTGTGCCGCGTGCTCTTCAACTCCAGCGAATTCCTCTACGTCGAGTGACCACGTCTCCCAACCACGACCGATCGCACAGAATCCGGTACACACAAGCGACCGATTGAGACAGATATGGAATGCCCCCTCGCACCCCACTCTCGCCGATTGTTCCTGCAACGATCGGGACTGGGTTTCGGATCGTTGGCCCTGGCGTCGCTGCTCGACCAGGACGGACTGTTGTCCGAGCCGACCGTCGCAGCCGAGTCAAAACCTCGCGTCGACCTGCTGCCTCGCCGAGGGCATTTTCCCGCCCGCGCCAAGAGCGTCATCATGCTCTTTCAGTCGGGTGCTCCCAGTCAGATGGACCTCTTCGATCCGAAACCCGCGCTGCAGCGACAACACGGCAAGGACGTCGGTATCGACAGCCTGCAGGGCCGAGCGCGGGAACCGTTGATGGCCAGCCCGTTCTCGTTTCGCCCGCGGGGCGAATCGGGCATCGAGTTCTCCGAACTGGTACCCCACCTGGGATCAGTGGCCGACGACCTGTGTGTCATTCGTTCGATGTACACCTTTGACCCCTGCCACGCCGGGGCCCCCCTGATCTTTCTCACCGGAAAGCTGGCATTCGGCCGCCCCACCCTGGGATCCTGGGTCGGCTATGCACTGGGCACCGAGAACCAGAATCTGCCCTCCTACGTGGTTCTGCACGACATCGAGGGCCACAACACCGCCGGGGCCGCGTTGTGGGACAACGGCTGGCTGCCGGCACTGTACCGCGGAACGGAATTTCGGCCCAAGGGTTCACCGGTGCTCAATCTGCGAGCCGCCAGGAAACTTCCCGCCGGTGCCGACGGGGATGACCTGCGACTGATCGGTCGCCTGAACCAGAAATATGCCGACCGCTTCCCCCAGGCCACCGACCTGGAAACTCGCATCCGCAACTACGAGTTGGCCGCGAGGATGCAGCTTGCCGCCGAGAAGAACCTGGATCTTTCTACCGAAACCGCCACAACCAAGAAGCTCTACGGCCTGGAGAATCCTGCCACCGCCGAATACGGCACCCAGTGCCTGATGGCACGCCGCCTTGTCGAAGCCGGCGTCCGTTTCATCCAGATCATGAACAAACCACACAATCCCTGGGACCACCACTCCAACCTCAGGACTCGTCTTCCCCAGACCTGCCTGGCCACCGATCAACCCTCGGCGGCCCTGATCTCCGATCTGAAGCAGCGAGGGCTTCTCGAGGACACTCTGGTGGTGTGGGTCGGCGAATTCGGCCGTCTGCCGACGTCACAAGGTGGTACCGGACGCGACCACAACATGCACGCCTTCACAGCACTGGCCGCCGGCGGTGGCCTCAAACACGGCCACATTCACGGGGCGACCGACGAGTTCGGCCACCGTGCCGAGGTCGACCAGGTCAGCGTACTCGACCTGCTGGCCACGATCCTGCACCAGGTTGGCCTGGACCACACGCGGCTGACATACAAGCACAACAACCTCGAGGAATCTCTGACCGATGCTCGCACAACAGACGCAGCGGTCGTGGGAGAGTTGCTGCAGGGTCCGGTCCTGGCCTGATCCCCGTCGGACAACCCGACGACGAAAGCTGACATACCCGCACAACCGATGCTATTATCAGGGTTCATGCAAGATCACATTCACAACCATGACCACGCCTTCACCGGGTTGAATGCCCGTGTCCGAGAGGGCTTGGTGATGCAAAACCGCCGGGGCATGCTCAAGGCCTCGCTGGCCGGCATGGCCGGACTCTCGCTTCCACAACTCATGCGAGTGCGTGCTGAAGCCGCTCAGTCTGGACAACCCGTGGGCAGCGGCAAAAGTGTGATCCTGCTCTGGATGGCCGGCGGCCCCAGCCACATCGACACCTGGGATCCCAAGCCGGACCGCCCCTTTATCAACCGAGGCCCCTTTGGTGTCACCCAGACCGCACAGCCGGGCGTGATCATCTGCGAACACCTGCCCAAGCAGGCCGCGATGCTCGACAAATTCACGGTGATCCGATCAGTCGATCCTCGCAAGAGCAGTCACGAACCCAACATGGTGTTCCAGACCGGGAACCGCGAGGCAGCCCCGCGGACCAACCCCAAGGGGCACCTCTATCCTGCGATCGGATCCGTTGTCGCCAAGATGCACGGTCCGAATCATCCCAGCATGCCGCCGTACGCTGCGTTCATGCGATCCCGATCCCATCTCGCCTTTGCCGGCTACCTCGGCAAACAGTACGACCCCTTCATCGCCAATCACGCCACCCGACTTCCGGTCTACACGAAGGTCGGTGTCGACACCGGGCGTGTCAGCGGTGCCGATCTGCTGAGAATCCCTACAGGTCTCGATGCGAACCGCCTGACAACACGCCAGTCGCTGGTCCAGCAGTTTGACCGACTCCGCAAGGATCTCGACCAGTCCGGATCGATGGACGCGCTGGATTCTTACCAGCAAAAAGCCGTCGACATGGTTCTCGGCCAGCGAGCCCAGCGAGCACTCGATGTCCGCAAGGAGCCGGCCAGCGTCCGCGAACGTTACGGGAAACATCTGTGGTGTCAGCAGGCTTTGCTGGCACGGCGGCTGATCCAGGCCGGCGTCAGCTTTATCACCCTCGATCTCAGTTACCACACCGCCTCGGGCACCTGGGACACCCACGGGGACAACATTCCGCCCTACGGAGGAATTTCCAAGGGTCTGGGGCCACTGCTCCCCCTGTTTGACCACCTGGTCACGACGCTGGTCTCTGATCTTGACGACCACGGTCTGCTCGACGACTGCCTGGTCATCGCGATGGGCGAATTCGGCCGGACTCCCAACATGGGGACCCAGGGGAGCACCGACGGGCGGAACCACTACACCGCCATCAGCGGTCTGACGATGGCCGGTGGAGGATTGCGACATGGGCAGGTCATCGGTTCCAGCGAAAGGGATGGAGGTCACATCAAGGAGCGGCCGGTCACCCCTGGCGACTTGGCCGCCACGATTTACCGACACATGGATGTCCCGCTGGACGCCACGTACCTGGATCCTCGCGGCCGGCCCCGCTACGTGGTCGAAGAAGGCGAACCCATCGCCGAACTCTTCTAAACGGCGAGAATCATGGCCAAGTGGTCACGCTGCCATGAGAATTCTCACGATCACTGGCCTCGTCTTGTTCTTCGCCCCGACCACCTCCATCGAGGCGGCCGACGACAGCAGGGATCTGTTTGAGTCACGAATTCGGCCCCTGCTGATCAAGCACTGCCTGGCGTGCCATGGACCGAAGAAGCAGGAATCCGGCCTGCGACTCGATTCGCGTTCCGGATGGGTCAAGGGCGGTGACCGAGGCACGTCGATCGTTCCCGGGAAGGCTCGGGACAGCCTGTTGATCAAGGCCGTCAGCCATGTGGACCCGTCCCTGAAAATGCCTCCCGCAGGAAAACTCTCGACGACCGAGATCGCCGACCTGTCGAAATGGGTACGGCTGGGAGCCTTCGATCCACGTACGCCGACGGCCGGAGCGTCCTCTCCGAAAGGGATGAGTCTGGAACAGGCAAAACGTTTCTGGTCGTTGCAACCCATTGTCTTGCCCACGGCCCCGAAGGTTTCGGACCCCGCGTGGAGCAGCGTGCCCATTGACTCCTTCGTGCGGAGCCGCCTGAAAGAACACGATCTCGAGCCGGTCGCCGTCGCCGACAAACGCACTCTGATCCGCCGGGCCACATTCGATTTGACCGGACTCCCGCCGACTCCGGCCGAGATTGATGCCTTCCTCGACGACGACTCGCCGGAGGCTTTCAAAACGGTCGTCGAAAGACTGCTCGACTCCCCGGCTTACGGCGAACGGTGGGGGCGGCACTGGCTGGATGTCGCCCGCTACGCCGACACAGCCGGAGATGGAGCCGACTACCCCGTACGGGAAGCGTACAAGTACCGCGACTGGGTGATCGCGGCCTTCAACCGGGATATGCCGTTTGATCAGTTCGTCCGCGAACAGATTGCCGGTGACATTCTCGCCCGCCGGAATGCCATGGACGATCCGGACCGGTACGCCGACCAGGTTTCGGCAACGGGATTTCTGGCAATCGGGAAGCGTTACGGCTACAAAGCGTCGCCGGATTACCAGTACCTCGATTTCGCCGACGTGATTGACTCGGTTGGCCGATCTCTGATGGGACTTTCACTGGGATGTGCAAGGTGCCATGACCACAAGTACGACCCGGTTTCCGCAGCCGACTACTACGCGTTGTATGGCATCCTGCAAAGCACGAAATGGGCCTTTCCTGGCGGGGAAGAGCAAAAACGCCCCGCCCATTTCCCCCCGATGGTTCCTCCCCAGCAGGTCGCCGTCCTGGAGAAAGCCCGGGCCGCGGAACTCGCACGTTTCGACGTCAGACTGTCGAACCTCAAACGCCGACGGATGAAACTCGACCCGGACCGGCAGGCTGGTGGTGTCGACCTGGGATTTGAATCACAGAAATCCGGCCAACGCCCCGGCACGCCGTGGGTCTGTTCCGGTCCGATTGAGATCACCACCGAAGCGCAAAGCCCGTTCCATCACGTCCATCCCAAGGGCTCGTTGGGTGTGCGAATCGGCAGCGGCAAGCCCACCGACGGCCTTCGTTACGTCTTCAAGGATGGGCTGCAGGCCACCCCCGGACAGCTGATGCACTTCACCGTGGACTTCCGCTCCGTCGCGGGATCACCCGAAAAGGGCGCGTTCCGGTTTTATCTCGGACGGGGAGTCGTGCAGTCACTGGCCGTCGAGTGCAGTGCCACAGCCACCACGTTTGCTATCCGCAACGGGAAGAACTGGGAGACCATCCGCCCAATTGTCCCGGGCACGTGGTACACACTGCGACTCACGATCGACCCCGCGAAGAAGACGTATTCCGGCATCGTCGGCACGCCCAACGATCTGGTGACATTCCAGGACAAGTCGGTCGGACGTGGCTGGGACGGAATCGTCAACTGTTTCATCTGTGACGCCTACGGCCACATCAACGGCCCGGCCTGTTCACGGGACCTCGACAACATCGGTCTTCAGGACGAGCCGTTCGTGGCTCCCGGAAGTCGAACGGTGGCCCCCAAGCGCCCGGTTCCCGGTGCCGAGAAACAGAAAGTCGCGATCGCAAAAGAGATCGAGTCTCTGACCGCACAGCGGCAGGTTCGGGCAGCGAAGCCCGCCTACGAAGTGGCCTACGGCGTCAGCGAAGCAACGCCGGTCAACGCCCGCATCCAACTCCGTGGTGAACCACACCGACTCGGAAAAGAAACACCTCGACGGTTCCTCGAAGTCCTCGGTGGAGACCGGCTACCGGAGAATGTCGCCGGCAGCGGCCGGCTGGAATTGGCCGGGTGGATCACTCGTCGCACGAACCCGCTGACAGCCCGTGTGTTCGTCAACCGCATCTGGCGATGGCACTTCGGACAGGGTCTCGTCTCGACCCCCAGCGACTTTGGTGCCCGCGGAGAACGCCCCTCCCATCCACAACTTCTGGACTGGCTCGCGGCGAGGTTCATCGCATCCGGCTGGTCGGTGAAGTCCCTGCACCGATCGATCATGGGGTCTCGGACGTACCAGCTTGGCAGCCACGATGACGGCCGCAATCTCCAGATCGATCCAGAAAACCGCTGGCACTGGCGGTTTGCCAGACGACCGCTGGACGCCGAATCGATCCGCGATGCGATGCTGGTTCTCGGCGGCCATCTCGACCGGACGGTTCCACAAGAGCATCCGTTTCCTCCAGTGCACACGTGGGGCTTCACGATCCACCACCCGTTCCACGCGGTCTACAACTCGAATCACCGCAGTGTCTACCTGATGGTGCAGCGAAACCGCCGTCACCCGTACCTTGCCCTCTTCGACGCTGCCGACCCGAACCAGAGTGTGGCATCTCGACAGCCCACAACGACTCCCACCCAGGCCCTTTACCTGATGAATTCGTCGTTTGTTCACACCCAAGCCGCAGGTTTCGCCAAGCGACTGCTGTCCTCTCACGCGGACGCCGAAACCCGGGTCCGTGTGGCATTCGAACTGGCCCACGGCCGACTTCCCGAAACTTCCCAGCTGAAAGCTGCCGTCGCATTTGTGACCGGGTACCAAAAGAAACTGCCGGAAAACAGCGCCGACCCGGAACGACACCTTTCCGCATGGTCAGCACTGATGCGGGTGTTGTTGACGAGCAACGCATTCCTGTATGTCGATTGAGCCGATTGATGAACCTCCCCGACACCACACGCCGAGAATTCCTGCACCGCGCATCGGGCGGCTTTGGCAGCGTGGCCCTGGCCGGCCTGTGGAACGATCTCCAGGGCGCCCCGCTCAACCCGCTGGTTGCTCGGCAGGGACACCATCTGGCGAAGGCCGACCGCGTGATATTTCTCTACTCAACGGGCGGAGTATCACACGTCGACACGTTCAACCACAGGCCCCGGCTGACAGTCGACCACGCCAAGTCGGTCACAGCGTCTCGCTGGCTCAACAAGACCGGGCAGTACAAGCGGTACCTGATCAAGCCCCGATGGGCCTTTCAGCAGTACGGCGAAAGCGGCACCTGGGTCAGCGACCTGTTCCCGCAATTGGGATCCGTTATCGATGACATCTGTGTGTTCAATGCGATGCACTGCGAAAGCGACGGCCACGACAAGGCCACCCTGGCCGCGCACACCGGGTCCGCACAGTTTGCTCGCCCAAGTGCCGGTTCGTGGGTGAGTTACGGATTGGGAACCCAGAACCAGAATCTTCCGTCGTTCATGGTCCTGGCCCCCGCCGCCCCTTACGCCGGAGCCCAGACCTGGGGCAGCGATTTCCTGCCCGCGTGTCACCAGGGAACCCAGGTCGTGCCCGGCAAAAACCCGCTTCCCAACATCCGGCCTCGTGTCGCCCGGCCGGAACTGCAGAAGATGGAACTCGACCTGCTGGCCCGCTTGAATCGAGCTCACAGGAAAGCCCGTGCCGCCGACCAGGCACTCGACGCGAGAATTCGGTCCTTCGAAACCGCATTCGGCATGCAGCGGGAAGCCCCCGAGGCCTTTGACCTGTCCGGAGAAACCGAAGCCACCCTGAAGCTTTACGGGCTGGAGCGTGGAGCAACCAGCGGCTTTGGCTGGCAGTGCCTGGTGGCCCGGCGTCTGGCCGAACGCGGGGTCCGGTTTCTGGAACTGATCGATGTTGGCTCCAACAGCAACTGGGACTCGCACGGCAACATGGCCGACCACGCCCGGCTCGCCAGGGCCATTGACCGGCCCATCGCGGGCCTGCTCACCGACCTGAAACAACGAGGCATGCTGGAGCGGACACTGGTCGTCTGGACAACCGAGTTTGGCCGGACACCGTTCAACACCAACGCCAACCACGCCGGCCGCGAACACCACAACTTCTGCTTCTCGTCCTGGATGGCCGGCGGTGGCATCCGGGGCGGCCACGTCCATGGCACCTCAGACGAACACGGCATCCTGACCGACCAGGACGCCGTACACACCCATGATTTCAACGCCACCATGCTTCACCTGCTCGGCATCGATCACGAGCGACTGACTTACCGTCACGCCGGCCGCGACTTCCGCCTGACCGATGTGCATGGCGAGGTGATTCATGACGTGATCGCGTGAGACAGGTTCCGCCACGTGACGTCGAAAACGGCCCGCCCGCTGATACAACAACGGCCCATTCCATGCGACAGGCCCCCATCCTGTCAGAACAGATCCAACGGTTCCGACCGGACGATCCGATCGAGACGGCGGCGACGCCTCCCGCATCCTGGTACACCACGCAGTCGTTCCTCGAACTGGAAACAGATTCGGTTTTCCAGAACCAATGGCTTTTCGTTGGCCGACGGGATCAGCTGCAGAAGCCGGGCGACTATTTCAGTGGCACCTTCCTGCGTCGGCCATATGTGGTTGTCCTCGATGATACGGGTGAACTGCGGGCCTTCTACAACGTCTGCTCTCACCACGGAACATGTGTGGCAACTGGCGAGGGTACCGCAGAGCACTTTGTCTGCCCGTACCACGGCTGGACCTACGACCGACAGGGAGCATTGACCAAGGCGCCTCTGGCCGGAGCGATGCAGTCGCTGAAAGAACGGAACCTGGATCTGACACCCATTCGAGTCTGTCAATGGGGTCCGTTCATTGGCCTGCACTTCGGAACGCCCTCGGATTCGCCGGACACCCTGTTGGCTCCACTAATCAAAGCTTTCGCTACCGATCCATTCGAGAACATCCAATTTGTTCGCCGCGTCACTTACCAAGTCGAATGCAACTGGAAAGTGTTCGTGAACAATTTCCTGGACGGAGGATACCACGTTGCCCACGTGCATCCAGAATTGACCGGCCAACTGGAAATGGCGTCGTACCGCAGCACGCTGGGCGAACAATGGTCGATGCAATCCTGTCCTGCCACGTCACATCCGGAAAGCGATGCCTCCTCGGATTCTGCCGTGCGAGTCAGCGGGCATGCCGATTACGCATGGATTTACCCCAACTTCATGATCAATCGATACGGCCCCTGGCTGGACACCAATGCCGTTTTTCCGATCTCCCCCGGCAGATGCCTGGTCGTCTTTGATTACTTCCACGAGGGTCCTCCCGAGACAGGTTTCCTGGAGCGGTCACTGGCTGCCTCTGATCAGGTGCAGCAGGAAGACATCGAGATCTGTCATCGCGTCCAGGCGGGACTCAACTCGGGGGCTTTTCATCAAGGTGTGTACGCTCCTGGATTCGAGGCGCCGATGTTCCATTTTCACCGACTGCTCCACGCCGATTTTCAAGCATGACACCGCTCGGACTCCCGTCGCACACACGGCGCCGGGTGTCAGCCGCCAATGGCCTGCCAAGTCGATCGGTCAGACCGTCTCAACCGAACAGTTCGGCGATCGGTTCGCCATCGGTGAGAATCGGCAGCGGCCGTCCCCGACGGTCCAGGTATTCTCGGGAGGTGTCGATCCCCAAGTGACGGTACACAGTGGCCAACAGATCTCCGGGTCGAAGCGGACGCTCCTTGGGCATTTCGCCGCGAGCCGTTGTCGAGCCGATGACCTGGCCCATCTTGAGGCCACCACCGGAAACCAGCATGCTCATCGCCTTCGACCAGTGCTCTCGCCCCGCCTGCACCACTCCGGTCTTCTGGTTCGTCTTCAGGTGGATTCGTGGTGTCCGGCCAAATTCTCCCGTGACAACCACTAGCACTCTCTTGTCCAGTCCCCGGTCATACAGGTCTTCGATCAGGGCCGAAACCGCTTGGTCAAACCACGGAAGCCGTTTCTCCATCGACTCGAAGATGTTGCAGGGGAATCCGGCGTGATCGTCCCAGTCGGACTGAATACCGGGCGCAACGTCGGCAAAATGCCTCCCGTCAGCGTGAACGAATGTGATTCCAGCCTCGACCAGCCGCCGGGCCAGCAACAGATTCTGCCCAACATAGCTGCGGCCGTAACGATCTCGCTCCCGGGGATCGACCCGACTGAGGTCAAAGGCCTTCCGGGCTCGGCCGCCGGTCAACAGTCGAACCGCTTCCTGGTCGTAGCTGTCCATGGCCTGCATCAGACCCCGTTGGTCCAGGTCTCGTCGCGTGGCATCGAACTTCCGCAACAGCGCCATGCGGTCGTGAAGCCGCGCTGTGCGGCCGGATGGCAGGCCGAGGTTCGGGACCTGGAATTCCGGCTTGTTGGGATTGGCTCGCACTTCAAAGGGCTCGTATGCCGTGCCCAGGTAGCCGGGACCGGCCGATTCATGTCGACGCGGTACCCCCACGTAATTGGGCAACCCGTCGTGCCCGGGTGGGCCGGTCCACTTGATGATTGTGCCAAGATCCGGAAAACGCTTGTTCGGTTCGAGTCCGTTCGGTCCGGATGACGTGCGACCACTGAGCATGTACTGGGCGCCCATCGCGTGATCGGCGGCAGTGTGAGTGCACGAACGGATCAGAGTGAACTTGTCGGCCAGGCGGGCATGCCGCGGCAACAGTTCGCAGATATCCAGGCCGGGCACCCGGGTGTGAATTGGCTGAAACGGGCCGCGAAACTCCGATGGCACTTCCGGTTTCAAGTCATAGGTGTCCAGGTGGCTCGGCCCCCCGTCCAGCCAGACCAGGATGCAGGCCGTGCCTCGGCGAGACCGAGTTGCCGCAGGGGCTCGATCCTGCAACCGCAACAGATCCGCCAACCCCAAGCCACCCAGTCCCGCGACACCGGCCCGCAAAAATGCTCGCCGCCCGATCATTTCCGGACACAGGGTCTGCCGGTCCACGACGACGCCCTTTCCTGACTACTGCCGCCCGTCACTTCGAGCATACGTTTTGGTCCAAGGCTACTCGAAAACCGTGTTGAGTGCGCACAAAGTTCCACCGACTGGCTGTTCGAGAACACTCGCTGCGCACGGATCAATACCACTGGTAGGTGTACTCGTCGAACCTTTGCCGTGCGAGCTTGCGCAATTTTGGATCGGCATACCGCCCCCACGCCGGGCGAGCGTTTTCCAACGACACGTACGCCATCCGTTCGGCCAACTGCCAGGTTGTCCATCCGAGGCCCTGATTCACCTTGCTTTTCTCAGAAAGTTGATCGTGATGTTCGACGAGCAGTGATTTCACTCCCTCGCGAATCGTCTCATCATCGCAGTCGAGTAAAGCCGACAATTGCGACACGCCACCAGCACCGATCGGGTGCACACTGAGTTGCACGGCTGGAGCCAGGTGCCCCGAGCGGATCCGCTCGACATTGAAACGAACCCAGATCACATCCACCGGCAACACCGCAAAAAGAAAACTCGCGGCAGCCAGCGATGACAACTGACGCTGGATCAGCCAGGCAAACCCGTGACCGCGAACGATTTTCCAGATGACCATCGCAAATCCCACGACGACCGTGGAAATGCCGAACAGTCCCACGATCCGCATCCGCGTCAGGCCGTTGAAATCAATGTAGATAAACAACCGGTTGAACACCGACAGGGCCAGCAGCACATTCAGGAATGACCATGTCCAGGCCAGCCGCTTGAGCACGTGGACCCGTGGGTGCGTCAATATGCGACCACGAAAAACGAGGCTCAACACCAGGGTTGCCAATCCCAAGGCAACGGTCAGCCACGCGGCACCTCGATGGGCATAACCCGAGTAGTGGAACCCGTCCCCGAATTCTCGAAACCACAGGTTCCCAATTTCGTAGACCAGGTAGCCGGCAAACAGTGCAATGACGGCCACCAACGTGTTGCGAGCGGCGGCGTAGGCATCAGACGACACGTTGTCGTCGCCTCCAATCGAAGTCGTCGTCCGCCCGCTTTCGGCACGGCCTTCCGGTTGGGAGAACTCCATGCGGACCAGTCCCAGTACGATCCAGCCAACAACCAGACAAAATCCGGCTTCGAGCAATCCGGAACCGACCGGATAATCCTGAATCCATCCCAACAGAGTGGAACACGCCTGGATGATCGCTGCAGAAACACTGTTCAATATTCGAGGATTCGCCTGCACAAAAACCCCGCCGAACACGACCATCGCGCCAAGCGGCAACACCACCTTGAGCCAGGTCAACCGCGGCAGCAACAACCCGAATTTGAATTGTCGACCACACTGGACGACACCCAGCCAGCCCCGCCATGGCACACGGCAAGCCAACCGTGCCGCCTCCAGCATCGTGGCCGGCAATCCCGACAACACCATGACGTACGGGATGATCAACATGGAGCCAATCGCGACCAACCCGGACGAACCGCTCCAGGCCATCTTCACCGCCAGCAGAAAGAACATGGCCGCCAGTCCGGAACGCCCCTTGCCCGCCCCCGGCCGTTGGCAACTCATCCACAACAACAGTGGCAACAGGAGGAAGAGCAATGCCAGGCCGGCGAATCCTTCACCGCGGTAGATCGTCAGATCGCAAATCGCGACGCAGCCACCCACGCCGAGCAGTTGCCGAACCGAAATCGGTGCCGATGACGCAACTGCCCGGGCGGCGGCGTCAACCGACCCGGCGTGTGATTCGTGGCCAGCGACGACCCTTGAGGAACTACTCATGTCCACCTTCGTGACAATTCGCACACAAACCCGGTCCGGTCCCGGACCGCGCGAATTGTACTCGGATGTCTGACGGCGAATAGTTCAGTTTGTGGCCGCCGCCGACCAATCCTCTCGCGAACTCGTCGTGACAGATTGGCTCTCGCCTAGTGCGGATCGGCCTTCTGGCCGACCCGGTACGTGGCGGGCAGATCTTCAAGCCCGCTGAGAACCGTTTCCAGGTCCCGCAGCAAACCGTCCTTGAGGTTGTAGATCAACCCGTGCACGCTCAGGTCCTGCCCCTGCTCCCAGGCCTGTTGCACAATTGTCGTGCGGCAAACGTTGTGAACCTGCTCGATCACATTCAGTTCGCACAGGCGATCAAATCTCGCATCATCGTCTTCAATGGCATTCAGAGCCGTTTCGTTCATCTGACGAACATCACGAATGTGCCGCAACCAGTTGTCAATCAATCCGACCGGGTGATTATGACTGGCCGCCATGACACCACCGCATCCGTAGTGACCACACACGATGACGTGTCGGACCTTCAGTACGGCGACGGCGTACTCGATCACGCTCAGGCAGTTGAAATCACTGTGAACAACTACGTTGGCGATGTTGCGGTGCACAAACACCTCACCGGGATCCAGCCCGATCACCTGGTTGGCTGGCACCCGGCTGTCAGCACAGCCGATCCAGAGAACCTGCGGGGACTGCCCCTGGGAGAGCCTCTCAAAGAACTCGGGATCTCGTTCGGTGACGCCTTCCGCCCATCGACGATTGTTTTCCATCAGCGTGGGAATTTCAGACATGCATTCCTCTCAGGCAACAAGTCAAAAAAGTGTGTACACGAGCCGCACCCGCGGAGGCATTTCCTCTCCACAGGTGATCAATACCCATGATTCTGATCGGCCAGACACTGAAACCAATTCCAGTTTCCCAGACGATTTAGGCGGCCCCGTAGAGCGGAGCAATCACCTCGCCCTTGTTCAACTGGTGCGGGCGTCGGAGGCGATCTACGACCTGGCTCGAGGGATCGATGCCCAGTGCCGTATAGATGGTTGCACCCATATCGGCGGGATAATAGGCACGCGTCACCGGATCCGACGCCATCTTGTCGCTGGCCCCGATCACCTGGCCCCCCTGGATGCCACCGCCGATGACCACGGCCGAGAACACACGCGACCAGTGATCCCGACCGGCGTTCTTATTGATCTTGGGTGTCCGGCCGAACTCACCTGTCACCACGATCAGTGTTTCATCAAGCAACCCACGATCACTGAGATCGGTCACCAGCGATGACAACCCCTTCTCGAACGGCGGCACCAACTCCGATCCCAGTCGCTTGAAGTTGTTTCCGTGAGTGTCCCACTTGTTCATGTGTCCCACGTTGACCTGGACAATCGGCATCTCTGACTCCACCAGACGCCGCGCCAGGAGCATCGACTGTCCGAACATGTGTCGCCCGTAACGATCGCGGGTCTCGTCAGTTTCACGTGCAATGTCAAAAGAATCTCTCAGGCCACCATCAACCAGGATGTTGTGGGCCTGTTGCATCCGCCGAGACAGATCGCTGACCTGTTGATTCTCGGCAAGTGCCGCGCGTTGCGAGTCTATGCTCTGCAGCAATCGCTGACGATCGGCCAGGCGTCCCACGCTCAATCCAGGGCGAAACTCCAGTTCATCGACACGAAAGTTCTTGCCGTTGGGATCCTTGATCACGTGCCACGGGTCGTAATCGGCCCCCAGGAATCCGGCCGTCTGACCACAAAATCCGTACCCGTTGTTCAGGTAAGTTGGCAGCATGATCCCCTGGGGCCGTCCCTCCGCACTGGGTCGCAGGTACTGCAATCCCGCAGAGAAACATGGCCAGTCGTTCCGACTGGCCATGTGAGTCGCTCCGGGTGGCTCCTTGTTGATCCCCGTCAACATCCGGTGCGTCCCCAGTTCGTGTGACGGAATTGAGTGCCGCATCGAACGAATGATGGCGTATTTGTCGGCCAACTTGGCCATCCCCGGCATGTGAGGGCCAATCTCCACGCCGGGAACATTGGTTGCCACGGGACGGAACTCGCCACGCGTCGACGACGGCCCCTCGGGTTTCAGGTCCCACATATCCTGGTGAGCCGGAGCACCGGTGAGAAACACCAGCACCACTGAACGAACACGGCCACGAGACTGGCTGGGCGCGGCCGAACCTCGACCCGCCAGAACGTCGGCCAGCCCGAGTCCCAGAAATCCCGAAAACCCGACCTGCAGCGCGTCGCGGCGAGTCAGATCACCAGGGCCATGTACGATTCGATGGTCGTGCACTCCAGATCTCCTTCACAGATCCACCCCACGGACGACGCTGACACCTTATCAGATTTGTCGGTCCCAAAAGACCCCCAAGACCAGCCATTCACATGGGCCGTTTCACTTCTTTTTCGACAGCCCCGCAGAAGACGTCCCGGAAGTCAACAACCGGATCAGCTCCTGCCTGGCCCGGCGAGTCGCATCGGCATTTTCGGGTTCCGTCTCGACAAAATGAACCGTCTGTCCGCGTGCGAACGCCTGCCCGGCAACCACCGGTCGAGGAAACCGGTGACTTACGCAAACAACGACCCCAAAACAAAACCGGCAATCCGTTATGCCGACCGTAGGTCGAAAGTCAGGGCCATCGATCAATACCTACGCGGAAGAACAGGAACAGAACGCATCAATTGTAGCCGTCTCGGAGCAAGGCCAAAATCCAGGGGACGGCGACCAACGCGGCTGTAATCCCGAAGACCACACAGTACACCAGCACGAGTTTTCGCCGTGAGACATCGGCTTGCTCGGGACTGTCTGCCCACAGTTCGACATACAGGCACTGCTGGCAGGTGATCTTCTTCACGAACGCCATTTTCGTCCATGTCCGCGGAGAGAGATCGCTGCTGCCACATTTCGGGCACTTTCCGCTCTTCATGGCTCATCTCTCCCTCAGATTCGAGACCACAATCCGCCGTGTGTGGACGACGAAACCAGAACGGGACAGGTCACGCCAGGATTCCAGTCCTTGAGAGTGGACGGCCGACGGCACTCCCGGTCAAGATCTTACCTGAACGTCCAGTTCTCAACGCCAGGGGAAGATCTCGAATGCGGCACTTCGTATCCGGCAAACGGTTTCCATGTCTTGTCCTGGCCTGGACGGCTCTCCTGCTGCCGCGAGATCTGCAGGCCACAGACCCCACGGCTCCGTTCCACATCGTGAGGCAAGGCCAACCGGCCGCCACGGTCGTCGTCCCGGCAGAAGCCCAGCAATGGGTCAAGACGGCCGGGGACTGGCTGGTCAAGTACGTCCACAAAGCCAGCGGGGCAAAATTGCCGGTGCACATCGAGGGCAACCCGCTTCCTCCCGGCCGCCTGATCTCGGTCGGCCCGACCGCCCTGGCGAAGAAGGCGGAGATCCACGGCGACAAGCTCAAGTGGGATGGCTGCCGTCTTCGGGTCAAAGGCCGGACCCTGTTTCTGATCGGTCACGACGACGCGGGAACCAAAACCCACGACTGGGTGGGCGCCAGAGGGACCAACCGCGCGGTCATCAAACTGCTGGAAGATCACGTTGGCGTCCGATGGTTTCTGCCCGGACCGAACGGAGAACTTGTGCCGCGACGGAAGGATATCCACGTACGATCTGACCTGAACACGCACTTCCAACCCGCTTTCGCCTATTCCGACGGACGCTCGGTGTATGACGTCAACATCCTCAATGAACCGGGCAAATCCATTTCGGCCCAGGCCAACAACTACCGCAAGGCAGTCAAGGCCGCGCCCGGTGGACACACCTACTACGCCGCCGTATCGGCCGACCAGTACTTCGAGAAACACCCGGAGTACTTCGCTCTGATTGATGGCAAACGCACGAAGCGGGGCAACCATCTCTGCACCAGCAACCCGGAAGTCAAACGCCTGCTCATCCAGAATATGCGGAGCCGATACGACCAGGGACTGGACTGGGTGTCACTCGGACAGGAAGACGGGTACCTGCGTTGCCAATGCGACCGTTGTGAGAAACTCGACGATTACCGCTGGACTCACTGGGCAGCAGATCGCAGCAAGCGAGGTCTTCCCGTTCGCTGGGAGCCGTTTCAACGGACCATCCTTCGCAACAAACCCTGTGAGCGTCTGCTGATGCTGCACAAGGACGTCGCCGATGCCGTGGCCGAGAGCCACCCCGGCAAGGTGGTGATGCTGATGGCATACGCCCCCACGGCCTGGCCATCCCGGAAGATCCCTCACTTCGGCAAGCACGTGATCGCCGAAATGATGAACCTGAACCCCGAGTACATCGAGGCCTGGCGGGGGAAGGTGGCCGGTTTCACCGGATTCACCTACTGGTTCAACACGCAATGTCCCATGGGCGTCAACCTGCACATGACGGCCGACGAGGTCACCACGCGCCTGCGTTACCTGCACAAGAGCGGGTTCATGGCCATCAGCCTGGACCCGGCGGGCAACTGGGGCCTCGAAGGCCCCCTCAATTACCTGATGGGCCGCCTGATGGGTGACCCCTCTCAGGACCACAAGGCCATCGTCGCCGAATACTGCCGCGGTGTCTTTGAAGACGCCAGCGCACCGATGCAACGTTTCTTCGACCTGCTGCAGCAGCGTCTGGCCCAGGTCATCCCGATCTCTGACAACGACATTGCTGCCGACGTACGCAACACGCAGTTGCCACGCTGGCTGACAACCACGCAGATGTACTTGTCGATGTATCCGCCATCCGTCCTGGGAACACTCGAATCACATCTGCAGGAGGCTGAGAAACTCGCCCGGACCGAGCGTGCCAGGGGTTGGGTGCGACTCTCAAGAGACCACTTTGATTTCGTCAAGCTGTTGACCGAGATGCTGATCTCCTACCGGGCCTACCAGGTCCGTGCCAGTGATGCGAACCGCATCGAACTGAAACAAACCGTCGACCGGTTCGAGGATTACCGGATGAAGATCATCGGCTACGAAAAGGCCTACACGGACAAGTGGTTTCCCGGTCACGGCACGTTCTGCAAGTGGCTGGTCGCCAATCTCGAGAGTACCGACACCGCCTACTACGTCTCCTGGGAAGCCCGCAAAGCCACTGTCCTCAAGAAAGGCGTCCGGGGAATGGCGATGGGATTCGGCACCTCCTACTACTACAGCTACATCCGGGAGCCACTGACACTGGACCTC
>MDTE01020468.1_pt1 | contig 23863 bp, 22 predicted proteins | sample 811231 | NCBI WGS metagenome assembly MDTE01 (sample SAMN05326651, study PRJNA326480) | marine metagenome | isolation source: seawater | place: Indian Ocean: Red Sea | collected 2010 | reverse complement strand
ATTTCATTAACATCATCAATCATTCAATTTCAACCTTCAAGTGTTTTGGTAATTTTATTTCATTATTTAATTTATAGATCCAATTTTGACCCTCTTTTTTGAAACCAAAATCTGATAGGAAATTTTCAGCAGGTTTATTTTTTTGAGTTGGGAAAAAACTTGCTTGAATTTCTTCTATATTATTATTTTTTGCATCAATAAGAATTTGAGATAAAATACCATTTTCAACACCTCTGCCCATTATTCTACAACTCAAAAGAAATGTATCAATATACCATACTTTATCTTGTTTTTTGATTATGTATACGCCCGTAATTCCATTATCACCAAATTTGTCTAATACTTGTGCACATCCAACAATAAATTCATCATTATTTGTAAAAGTCCTAATTTCTTCTTCTTGATACCTTTTAGTTGTTAGATTAAACTGATTTGTTTTTAATGTAAGTTGAGAAATTCGTGGGATTAAGAATTCATTAGATTTTTTCATCTTCACCTGAATATCTAATTGTTCTAGAAAATCATCTATATTTGATACTTCTTTCTCAAATTCATTTCGTTCTCTTTGTTGTACATACATTTGACCTCTTTTGACATCTTCTTCAGTTCTTTGTAAAACGTTGAAATCATTAAGATCTTTTAGAATTGACAGAAACTGTGATGGATCATCAGGTAATTCAATTGTTAGAACTTCAGGAAATTCTTGTTTGATTCTTTCTCGGTTTAGTTTGTCATCATCAAAAAATACAATACTATTCAATCCAATATTAATTTCATCAGCAATTTCTTTTAGATTTTTGGCTTTATCATTCCAATTAATTTTGAGACTTGCAAAATTTTTTTCTCTTAAAATCATGTTTGGGTGTTCATTAATTACTTTCATGGCATCGTCAAAATTATTTTTACTATTTATAGCAAGAATTATTCCTTGATTCCACATGGATAATAATTCTTTTTGAAAATCAACAAATGCTTTTCCATTGGCTGAATGTCCCAGTTCTATTCCATCAAAACCATCTTCACCAACTATACCACCCCATAGTGTATTATCTAGATCAAGAACAATACATTTTCGATTTGTTCCAGTAAATGGTTTTAGATAACCCATTAAATCGTATGCAAAATATGGTAAAAAATTTAGAGCGATTTGTATATCACCGACATGAAATTGTCTATAATCAAAAACATTTTTTTCACCATATTTTGAAACAAACTGATTAAAATCATAAACATAAATAGAATTATGAGTTTTACAGATATTTCGAAGTGATTTATTAATTTCTTCAATCATTTCATGAAAGCCAAAATTAGATTTGGTTTCAATAATTCCATTTGGAGAATAAAAAGGTATGTTGAAATTTGCAATTATTAATTTGGAGTTTAGATTTTTTTCAAAATTTGTTATGATATTTTCAAGATGATTGATTTTTTCCTTCACTAATGATTTTCTTTGTTCATCAGATATATCATATGGAAAATGAAAATTTTCTCCAAGAAAATTTCTAATATCTATTAGTAAAAATGTGACATCAGGAGAAAATTTGTAATATTGACTTTGGGTATCAAATAATTCTTGATTATATTGATTATAACCTGCTACGTAGGATTGATACTGGATACCAAGTTCAGAACATTTTACATGTAATATTTCACTTAGGCCATTCAAAGTAAAACTAGATAATATTCCCACTTTGAGTTTTTTATCAAAGTTAAGATCTTCAATATTTTTAGAGAGTGATATGTACTCTGAAAGTGTTTTTTCCAATGTTCTATATTAAAAAAGGTTATTTCAACAATAAATATTATGTATGAATTCTACTATTTTTTATCAGTAAGCTTTAGATTTTAAGAAATTTCGTAAATCATGATAAACATGGATAAAGATAACGAAAGGGATGCTTTTCCAATTAATGAAAAAGAAGTGATGGATTATTATGGTTATTCAGGTAAATTTGGGCGATTTAAAATGAGAATCAAATTTTTTCGTGGTTGGATCTTACATTCTTTAGCATATTCATCACCATCATCAAGTTTTTCAGTTTCAATGCAAAGATCAAGAGGTGTACGCATTGGTGAAAACTGTCATTTTAATCCCTATGTGCTAATTGATTTAATTTATCCTAAGATGATAGAAATAGGAGACAATGTTACATTAGGTTCGCACTCAATGATTTTTGCACATAGTAATCCATCAGCAAATTTATTTTTAAAGCAGGGGGACTTTCCAAGGAAAGTGGAAAAGGTTGTAATAAAGTCAGGTGCAGTGATTAATCCAGGTGTCATTGTTATTGCAGGAGTTACAATTGGTGAAAACTCCATTATTTCTCCAAGAAGTGTTGTAACTCAAGATATTCCAGATTACTGTATTGCAGTTGGTAATCCTGCAAGAGTAGTAAAAAAGATAGATCATTAGATAAAAATGAATATTCTAGGAATTGATTTTGAGGACTGGTTCCATCCAGAATTAATAAAAAAATATTTGAAGAATGAAAAATTAGAACCAAGAATAATAAATGGTATTGAAAAGATATTTGAATTATTAAGAAAAAATGATACTAGTGCAACTTTTTTTGTTGTTGGTGAGCTTTTAGAATCAAATCCCGAAATACTAGACAAAATTTTGGAAAATGGTCACGAGATTGGATTTCATACAATGTATCATACACGATTACATGATTTTAAATCAAAGGAACAATTTTTAGATGAATTAAGGCAATTTTCAAAATTAACAAATAACAAATCAAAGGGATTTAGAGCTCCAACTTTTTCACTTGATACTTCAACAGCATGGATGATAGATTGTTTAGAGGAAGAAGGCTATACTTATGATAGCAGTGTTGTTCCAGCAAAAAGCTCAATGTATGGACATGCAAATGCACATGAAAGTCCATATAAAATTTCAAGCAATTCTATTGAAGATTCAGATGTAAATGGAAAATTAATTGAATATCCATTATTAGTTACAAGATTTCTTGGCAAGAAAATACCAGCAGGAGGTGGGTTTTACCTCAGAACATTACCATTAAAGATAATTAAAAATGCGATAAAAAATTATGAAAAAAAAGAGATTCCTGCAACATTTTATATTCACTCTTGGGAATTGACACCTGAATTTATGCCAAGAATAAAACTATCAAAAAAAGACGACTTTATCACATATCATAATTTAACAAAAGCTTATGAAAAAATGGATATATTATTGAGTGAATTTGAATTTGCATCATTTTCAGATTATTCATCAAAAGAAAGATAATTTTCTATTGTGAATTAAAATATTCAATTGTTTTGTTAATTCCGGAATTAATATCCACTTTAGGTTTCCATCCAAGTTTTTTTAATTTTGAGTTATTTACTACAAAATTTCCAACATCGACTTTTTTTGTATATTTTGGGGCTTCTATGAAATTTACTTGACATAGAGTTAATTTTTGTAAAAGCTTTGCAAGATTTTTAAACCAAAGTTTTTTGTTTGATGATATCCAGTATAATTCTCCAGGTTTACCTTTTCGTATAATAGTAATAATACCACGTATTACATCATCGATGAATATTATGTCTCTAAAAAATTCACCTTGATAGAAAATAGATAATTTTTCTTTTTTGTATGCTTGATGTATTAGAAAATTTACCGCATTTTTATTAGGAATGATTTGTTCACGAGGACCATAGGAATTTGTAATTCTGAAAATATTTGTTTTCAGACCATAAACTTGATGATAAATTTTACATAAAAATTCACTAGATAATCTATTTGTTCCATATATTGTGGTGGGATTACATGGCGTGTTTTCATTTACAGGAAGTTTATCTGGTCTTCCAATCACAATAAATGTACTGCCAAGAATAAATTTACATGAAGGAATTGATTGTCGTATTTTTTCTAGCATAAATAATGTGGTTTTTGTATTTGAATCAATATCTGCAAGTGGATTTTCAAATGATTTTGAATGGGATGTATTACCAGCCAAATGTACAATGACGTCAGGTTTGAATTCATCCATTATTTGACCAAGTTTTTTAAAACATGTTATATCTAATTTTTTGATTTGAATTTTTTTGGAGAAGTTTTTTGTATTGGATTTTTTTGAGAATGTTTTTGTTAGTACTAAGATTTTATGATTATTTTTTGATAATGAGTCAATTAGATGACTTCCAACAAATCCAAATCCGCCAGTAATCAAAAATTTCATTCATTTTATTGAAAATCTTGTAGGTTAAAAATCGATTCACTGATTTCTACGAAAACATATTTCTGGGAAAGTTTTGATATTCATTATGGAGAATAAATTTTCAAGAATCAAAATTTTCATGGATGCACGAAAGATATTTTCAAATTGGCATATTTTGCCAAAAGTGTATTACAAAACTACAGAGGATGAATTTGCGATTTTTAAGACTAAGGATAATTTACAGATAAAAATTCGGGTGAAATCTACAGATCTAATGGCATTGGTAAATGTCTGGATAAAAAATGAATATGAAATAGATGAATTTTCAATAAATGATAATGATTCAATAATTGATATTGGAGGTCATATTGGTTTATTTTCATTACTAGTATCTCAAAAATCTAGATATGCAAATATCTATAGTTTTGAACCAATAAAAGAAAATTTTGATTTATTAAAAACAAATCTGGAATTAAATAATATAGAAAATGTTTGTGCTTTTAATTTAGCAGTTTCAAAAAATTCTGATGAAGTTGATTTATTTTTAAGTAAAGATGAGTCTGCTCATAGCATAATCTCTAAAGAATCTGAATCTGTGAAAGTGAAATCAATTTCGTTACAAGATATTTTTGATAATAATAAAATTTCTAAATGTAAATTATTAAAATTAGATTGTGAAGGAGCAGAGTATGAAATTATTGAATCTCTACCTTTTGAATATTTAGATAAAATTCAGAATATTGCAATTGAATATCATTTAGCAGATACTAAACCGGATCTTGTGAAAAAATTAATTGAGAAGATTAAGAAGTCAGGATTTAATATTAAAACACGAGAGCACTTTAACGATATGGGATTTTTGATTGCAAAGAAATAATGCCAGTTTAAGGCTAATTTGATGATAAATTAGTGAACAATAAATAATTAAAATAAAATTTAAGATTATGAATATTGGATTAGTATGCCCTGCATCCTTACCTGCTACTCAGTTTGGAGGAATTTTATTTTTAGCAGTAGATATAGCAAGAGAATCAACTAAACTAGGAAACAACGCAGTGATTTATACAACCAATTTGGATTTTGCTAATAATGCAAATACGTTCAGTAAGGAATTACCAGATGTTGAAGAAATTGAAGAATTTACGATAAAACGTTCAAATGTTTGGTTTAATTTTCATTTATTTTTCTTTAATCCCGGGATGTATTTTCAACTAATGAAAGATTCACCAGATGTAATTCATACAATTGGAATTAGAAGCTTTCAATCAATTATAGCTGCAATTGTTGCAAAAAGAAAAGGTATTCCATTGGTCATATCTGATCAGGGAGGGTTAACAACACATCCAGAACTAAATCAAGGAAGTTTTCTGAAAAGATTGTTTTATAAGATTCAAAGACCTATTATTCAATTTATCATTAATAATGCAACAAAGATTAGTGTTGCAAATGAATATGAAAAAGAAATTTTTAAAGAATTTACCGATGAATCTAAAATTGAGATTATTAGGAATGGGATTAATCAAGATTCAATGATTAGTAAAACTGTAGATTTCAAAATTAAATATAACATAGAATCATCATATGTTCTATTTGTAGGGAGATTTAGTAAAGTCAAAGGAATAGATATTCTACTAAAGGCAATAAAAAATCTAAAAAATGATGAAGAACTAAAAAATATAGTTTTTGTTATAATGGGAGTAGATTTTGGTTTTCAGAGAGAAATGTTACAGATTATAGACGAATATGGAATAAATGAAAAAGTCTTAGTGATAAAAAATCCTAGTAGAGATGATGTCATAGCTGCATACGAGCAGAGTGAATTCTTAGTTTTACCATCAAGATGGGAATTATCACCATTAACACCACTAGAAGGATTTGCATTTAAAAAAACAGTTATCAGTTCAAACGTACACGGTATCCCATATACACTAGATAAAGATGAAAATTGTCTTCTTATACAAGATGAGGATTCTGATGAATTATCGAAATTAATTTTAGAATTAGTAAAAAATGAAAAAAAGAGGATAGAGATGGGGATTTCAGGATTCAATCGTGTAAACTCAGAGTTAAATTCTAAAATAATGGTTAAAAAAACATTAAAAATCTACGAATCATTAATTCAAGATCATAATTAGGAAAATAAAATGAAGAAGAAAACTGATGCATTTGGAAATAGAAAAGTGAATGTTCCATTTTTTGTTCCAAATATAACAAATTCAGATAAAGCAGTTGTGGTTAATGCATTAAGTAATTCTTTACTTACTGATGGACCACAATTAAGAAAATTTGAGAAGAAGTTTGCAAAGTTTGTTGGAACAAAATATGCAATTGGAGTTTCAAATGGAACCGCGGCACTACATCTGGCTTTAAGTTCTTTAGGATTAAAAAAAGGAGATGAGGTAATTGTTCCAGATATTACATTTGTTGCAACTGCAAATGCGGTTCTTTTGACAGGTGCAACACCAGTTTTGGTAGATGTGAATAATGAAGATATGAATATTTCAATAGACTCAATAAAAAAAAGTATTACATCTAAAACTAAAGCAATTCTACCAGTACATCTAGCAGGAAAAATTTGTAAAATGCCACAAATAAGAAAAATTGTTAAAGATAATGATCTATGGTTAATCGAGGATTGTGCACATGCAATAGGTACAAAATTAAAAAATAAACATGCAGGAACATTTGGTGATGCAGGATGCTTTAGTTTCTATCCAACAAAAAATTTCACTACAATTGAAGGAGGCATGGTAATTACAAATTCTAAAAAAATAGCGGAGTATGTCAAAGCTGCAAGATCACATGGATTGACAAGAAGTTTAGCTGATAGATATTCAAAAGGAAAACCATGGGATTATGATATCATTAATCCAGGATTTAATTATAGATTAGATGAAATTAGAGCATCTTTAGGATTAAATCAATTACAAAGAGTAAATCAATTAAATTTAAAACGTCTAATAGCCTCTAAATATCTTACAGAAAAATTTAGAGGTATTGACGGGATTATTACACCAGAAATTTTTACAAATAAAGAACATAATTATCATCTTTACATTATCAGAATAACAAAAAAGTATGGAAAAAACCGTGACGAAGTTTTTAAAGAATTAAAAAAAGATGGAATTCAGGTTTCATTACATTACAAACCACTGCATGAATTCTCAGCATACAAAAAGTTAGCAAAAAAATATGATAAATTAGATAATTCAAAGCAGATATACAAAGAAAATTTGTCATTACCTATGTATCCAAATATTTCAAAAAAAGATTTGAATCGTATTGTTAGTTTTTTTAAAAAAAACTAATTGATTTTTTTTGAACACATTGCAATTAAGAATAATGGTTTATGAGATTTATTATAAGGAACAGGTTCAAAGATTGTTGGATCAATTGTAATATTTTTTGAAAAAATTGTTTTTTTAGGTTGCCAATGATCACCTTGAATGAATTTTATGTAAAATTTTTGTTTTTTATCCAATCTCAATAATATATTTTTCAATAATGATTCTACTTTAAGTTGAAATTTGGTAAACAGTTTTGAGTTTTTTGTTTGTAGATCATTATTATCAATTAATCTTTGTGAAAAAAAATCTATATTGGAAAATTTATTTTCTAGTAGAATATCAATATCATTTTTTGAAAACTCAGTAATTGGTAGATCATTATAATCAATTCTAAAATTTATTTTAGAAGATAATTCTTTGTTTGTGAATCGTATTATTAACATTCCAGTGTCAGTTAATAATTGAGATAAAAAATCTATATGGCTTGAAGAATTTGGAGAAAATTCAATACTATTAGAAGATATTACAAAATCAAAATATTTTTCTGGAAGATCGTTCTTTGTTTCAAGATATATTTTATTTTTAGAAAATGTTCTACAAGAAAAATTTTTTTCTGAATTGGCGATATCAAAATTCCAAATTTCATTAATATTCTCATTTGAGAATAATAATTTTGAAGCTGTATACGAAAAAAAAGTTCCATTAGTTACATCCAATATATTACCATGGAGATAATTTTTTATGAAATTATATTTTTCAGTTTCTTCAGTGAAATACTCAAAATTAGACATAGAAATGCTAATTGTCAGAAATATATAATTGTCATGAACAATTTCTTTTTTTGTGTCAAATAATAAAATTGGAATTATTCTAATGGGATTAGTAGATGAATCAACTAAAGATATTGTTAATGAGTATGAGAATAATTTTCCTGATGCAGAACTGTTATTCTGTACATGGAAATCTCAAAATGTAGAGGATATTTCATGTAAAACTATTCAAATTGATTATCCTAGTTTTTTAAAAAAGAAAGATGAATATGTACATCCACACGCGTTTACAATAAACATATCAATTCTACAAGCTAGAGAAGCATTGAAGTCTATAGATGCAGATATTATATTACGTTCAAGATCAGATTTATTCATACATAATAAAGAAATTTTTAATATTTTTTTGAAAAACTGTGATGATAGTAGGATTATGGTTCCATATATTTACGAACAAGAAAAACTTGTGATTGGGGATTATTTTCAAATAGGATATAAATCAGTTTTAGAAAAATATTGGAATTCTCAAGAATATCATGATGACAATTCAGAATATATTACTCAAGAAGAATATAATACATCAAATTATTTGAGATATCTAGATGAAAAGTTAGATGATTGGGAAAGATTAAGAAAAAAATATTTTTTTGAAGCTGATTGGCAGAAGATCTGTAAATGTGAGTGGACAAAATTAACTTTAGACATTAATCAACAAATAAAATGGAAAAAAAGATTATACCTTGAATCAATGAAATCTTAACTCAAACGTATAAAATCTTTAAGAAATTTTTCATAAGAAATACTATGTTGTTTTTTAACATGTAAATACAAATCACTATATGAAGAATAATTTGCAAAGGACTGCCATTCCAGTTTGAAATCTTCAAAGAATCCCTTGAAACAAAAATACTTATGCTGACATTTTTCCCAAGGGGATAAGTCATGTTTGATTTTTGTAACATATTGTTTAGCAAGATATTCTTCAGTAGAAATTTTTGAATCACCTTCAAAATATGGCATGTTAAACCAAAATTCGTTTATGATTTCTTTTGTTGCTAATTGTGCATAATCATTACAGTAATAATTTCTAGTTTCTGTTCCTATATGTGGAACCATAATCTTATTTTTACATGATTTCTCAAAAATTTTAAAAATATTTTTGTTATGAATAAATTGATCCACCCTACATTGTAAGATGATTTCTGAATCCATAGATTCTAGACCTTTTTGAATTTGTACAATCATTCTATTAATTGTTGGATTTAATTTCTGTTTAACTGGTTCCGAATTTTGAACAGTTTTACATGACAAATTAGAAACATCTTGATGATCCCAAGTTGAAACGACAATTTCTGCATTTGGAAATTTTTCTTCATATTCTTCTATAATGTACTTTGTCCAATCAGTAAGTAAGCCACGAAGTAAAATACCATATTTGCTCACAGCATTTAAAATCTAAACACAAATAAAAATTATAAGAAGGAATACATAGTCTGAACTACGTGGTCTATTATGTTTAAAAAAATATTAAATAATTTTGTAAAAAAATTCGGATATGAGGTAATTCCGAGCTATACACTTGATCTAAAACGAGTTCCATTAGGAACTTCGAATGAGAAGAAGGAAAAAATTCAGAGATTAGATAAATTCACTATGTTAAGTTATAGATCAATTTCTGTTTTAATAGATTCAGTAGAATATGTTGTGAACAACAAAATTCCTGGAGATATAATACAATGTGGAGTGGGCCAAGGTGGATCAGTTATGACAATTGCCCAAACATTAGTTGATTTAGGAAATTATGAAAAAAATATTTTTTTGTATGACACATTCGAAGGTTTTCCAGAACCGACTAAAGATGATATTAATTTCAGAAATGAACAGGCATCTACAATTAAACAAAGAGAATTAGACAAAGGTGTTACTTGGGGATTAGTAGCAAACATGGAACAAGTAAAAGAAAATGTTTTTTCTACAAAATATTCAAAAGAGAAATTTAATTTTATTAAAGGAAAAGTTGAAAATACAATTCCGACACAAATTCCAGAACAAATATCAATTTTACATTTAGATACAGATTTCTATGAATCTACAAAACATGAATTAATTCATCTATATCCCAGATTATCTAAAAATGGTATTTTGATTATAGACGATTATGGACATTGGTCCGGCTCTAAAAAAGCCGTTGATGAATATTTTAAGGATAAACCAAAGCCATTTTTTCATACAATTAGCAATAATGGCGACATAATTGCAGTGAAAAATCATTAGTTATTTTTATAATTTATCAATCATGCAAATTTCTTATGAGAAGTTTTGATATTTTCAATGAACATATTGGAAGAATCGAATTTGCCAAAACAAAATGTAATGGTAAGGTGTTAGATGTAGCTTATGGAGAATATTTGGTATATCATACAGCAAATATTCTATTAGATAACAAAGCTGAAGAAGTATGGTCTTATGATATTTCTGAGGAAGATGCAGATATTTCAAAGAGATTTTTTAATGATAAAAATGAAATTAAGATAAAAAATCAAGGACATCCAAAAAAATCTTTAATGAAAGAGTTTTTTGACTGCGTTATTTCATCTGAGACAATTCAACATTCAAAAAATCCTGAAGAAGAAGTTGATTTGTATTATAATATTTTAAAGAATGGGGGGAAATTAATCATTTCAACTTCTAACAGAGAAGCCCCAAAAAAAATAAAATATATTCAAAGTGAAGATATGGAAATAAAAGAATTTTCGAAAGATGAATTTATAGATTTATTATCAAAAAGATTCCAGAATATTGAAATATTTTCACAGAGAATTATTACTCAATCCGAGATTCATGATAGTAAATCACTTGAAGATATACGTTCTAGAGAGAAGAAAAGATACTTTTTTGCACAAATAATAAAAAAAATTGATCCCAAACAAAAATTTTATTCAAGTATTGTTTCAAAAATTAAATATTCAAAAATTATCAATGCGAAAGAATTCAATTTGGCTAAAGAAAAAAAACCATTACACCAAAAATATCTTCCAGTAATGTATAATGAGGAACATGAACCTTTATTTTTCATATTGGTCTGTCACAAAAAGAAGATGAATTGAATGGTAAATAGTAAAAATTTTAGAGAAAAACTATTTTCTATAAGAAATTTAGCTGCCACGTCATCATCAGATATTATTGGGAATGTATTAAGCGCAATTTTTTGGTTGTATATAGCAAGCACATTAGATGTTGATAAATTTGGTGAAATACAATATTACATTGGAATTGCATCTATGGGTGCAGCATTTTCATTAATTGGTACACAAACTGTTATCACTGTTTATACTGCAAAAAATATTAAACTTCAGTCTACACTCAGTTTGTTAAGTTTTGTAGGAGGTTTTATTTCATCACTAGTCATCATTTTATTATTTTATAGAATAGATGCCAGCTTAGCGGTTATTGGATATATTATAAATTCAATATCATTAGGGTATATTCTAGGAAATAAACAATTTGTATTATATTTCAAATATGCAGTATTACAGAGAGTTTTATTATTAGTTTTAGGAATAAGTTTTTATTTTTTATTTGGAGGAGAAGGAATAATTTTTGCTATCGCATTATCTTTTATATCATATGTTAGAGTAATGATAAAAATTTTTCAAAATGTAAGGATTGATTTTAAACTTTTGAGGCCACATTTTGGTTTTATAGCAAATAATTATACGATGTATGCAACAAATATTTTTGGAAGTCAAATTGACAGAATTCTCATAGTTCCACTTTTAGGTTATGTAGTTTTAGGAAATTATACATTAGCAATACAATTAATATCAGTTTTTTCAGTTATACCAACAATTTTACTAAAATATTTACTTCCACATGACGCTACAAATGTTGAAAATTATAAAATTAAAAAATATTCAATTATTTTTTCAGTAGGAATAGTAGGCATGATGATCATAGGAGCGCCTGTAATCATTCCAGAATTTTTTCCAAAATACGAACATGTGGTAGAAATAACTCAGATTATGTCATTAACAGTATTACTAGGTACAATTGGTTCGATTTATAGTTCGAAGTTTTTTGGAAAGGAGATAAGTAAGTTTAATTTTGTTGCGACAGTTTGTGGAGCAGTATCAATGATTCTTGGTATTATAATTTTAGGTTCAGCTTATGGTGTAACAGGTGTAGCAATATCTTTTGTGCTTTCGAGTGCAACAATATGTTTATGCTTGGGTATTTGTGACAGATTTTTCTATAAGAAATTTACATCAAATAAATTATAATTAATTTTTAAGAAATTTATCTTTGAATTCAGATATTTCTTCAGGATTTCCTAACGGCCACATTTGTGTCACAGGCATTGTAATGATTTTCTTATTATTTTCAACAAAAATGTTGAAGACAGGGGTAACATAGAATTCATTTTTAACAGTTAGATTTCGCTGAATCATTTCATCAGCAAATTTAACAAAATCAGATCCCTTTTTAAAATAATGAATACCAACAGTTGCTATAGTACTAATTGGTATTTTTTCTGCAGATTGTATTACAAATCCATTTTCATCAAGTTTCACAAAACTATATGCTTCATTTGTTTTTGGTTCAGGAAATACCATTGTGCAACCATCAATATCTTGTTTTCTTATATTGTTGTTGAAGAAATCAGAGTCCCACTCAGAATAATGATCAACATCAGTTATTAGCAATTCGTCATCATTATCTATCAGTTCACGTGCATTGAGTATTGTATCGACAGTACCACGTGTATCATATTTGATTGGAACAATTTTACAATCAGTTATTATTTCTCTGAGTTTTAAATCAATTTCAAATTTTTCTATGTGTTCCTGTTTTGTACAAAAAATGAATGTTCCGTCTAGATTTAGTGAATCTATTGACCATTCCATAATAGATTTATTTTTAATTTCAACCAATGGTTTTGGTTTTTCATAACCTGCGTCAGCAAGTCTAATACCTTTCCCAGCCATTGGCATTACGATATTAATTCAAATCACCTTTAACAAATTTAATTAATTTTTCTGGATATTTTGTACAGATTCCATCTACTTCTAAATTGATCAATCGTTCCCATTCTAAATAAACTGATTTGTCATCACATTTCTCAAATACTTCTAATGACATCATATAGAGTAGTTTGTTTTTTTGGTGTAAATTCTTTATGATTTCTTTTGAATACCACTTATTTTGAAGTTCATCGCACCATAGAATATCTCCTTTAACATTTTGATCTCGCTTAGTTACATAATCTGCAATTTTTGTTTTATCTACTAATTCACTATATTCAAAATTGTCTGTATCAAAGAAAAAATAATTTTTTATTGAATATTTTTCTAAAATTTTAATTGCCGGATTTATTGCTTCATTTTCTTTAATGTGTAGAGCCAGTTTAATGTCTGATTTATTATATTGTTTACATACTTCTTCAAATAGATCCCCATTATTTGTCGGATCGTGTGAGATGTATACCTGATTATTTTTGTATCTTAAATCTAATTCTACACCAATTCCTAATTTTTTATAATATGGAATTGATTTAGCACTGTTATCTATTCCATTAAAAGTAGCACGATGACCAAAAATTTCTATCATTATTCTACAATATATTTATCGTTAACATCAGAAATTGTTTTCACAACTACAATACGTGTTTCCTCTAAAAAATGGGGAAGAACTACTTCATTAGGTTCAATGATAAAGACATCACCTTTCACATAAATTTCTTCATTAATCTTTACTTTACCTTCTAAAATCACTGTGATTTCTGTTGCAAGTTTATGATAATGTTTATCCCAAATTTCACCTTTTTTATGATGCCCCACACCTACTTCAAAATTTTTTGTTTTAAATGCTGTAGGCTCAAAATCTCCTATGAACCATCCTCTAAACATATCTTCAATTCTAAATTTTTTCATAGATTTTTTCTTTTTTTTTCTGTATCTAAACTTTTGCTGTTTTATTTTAAAATTTTCTTTAAATAAATCTTAAATTTTTTAGTTATTGTGTAGAATCAAAATGGGATGTTGAAAGAACACACGTTTTACAAATTGGATGTTTCCAAAATTCACCTTTTTTATGAATATCACGAATAAATTCCATTTGTTTGCTTTTCCAAATTTCTTGAATAGTACCTATAATTAATTTGGATTTAATGGTTTTATCCAATAATCCAATATTATCTATTTCTGAAAATTTTGTATTTGCTTTACTTTTTAATTGTCCAATTGGCATTTCAGCAGCGTAAAATGTACAATATGGCAAAATTGTTCCATTATATCTCATCGTAACTCGTTGAAATGGTTGTGCGCATCTAAAATCGCCTTTTAATTTTGTCTGTTTGAGTTCTTCTTCTGTTTTTTTGCCAAATCCTTCCATTATTCCTACTAGATCTTGGATTCCAATTGAATCTGCTTTCCCTTCCCAAAATTTAACAAAATCATCTAATTCGTCTTTATTTACATCGGTTTTCACAAAATTCACTCGCAATGTTGGTAGTTTTGAATTCATTTCTTTTCGAATTTCTAAAAATCGGAGAACATTTTTTATTACTTGATCATAATCTCCGCCAGTTCTAATTTTTTCATATGTTTTTTTAGTAATTGCATCTAATGATACTTGTAATCGTAATAGCCCTGAATTTATTAGACTTCTAATTATATCATCAGAGAGTAAAGATCCATTTGTACTAAAGTAAGTATCTACAATTCCAGCTTCATGTGCATATGAGATGAATTTGGTAATGTCTTTTCTAATTAGTGGCTCATTTATGTAATTAAATCGAATTGATTTGAGACCTTTTGAAATTCCATCATCTATGACTTCTTTAAAGACTTCAAAATCAAACCAGGTTTGTGTACCTTTTCCCTCTAGAGATTCGACATTCCAAGTACACATAGGGCATGTAAAATTACACGAATAATTTAATTCAAAATCTATTTGGAGTGGAAAATCTGTAACTAGATTTAATTTTGTTGCTTCGTCCCATTTTTTTCTATATTCATCATATTTTATGGGATCAATTGCATTTCTGACAGATTCATTTACATCGGGCTTTGCAATTACCGTAGTCACTTCTGTTTTTTTGAATTTTTCCATGTTACAATTTTTTTCAAATGCGTTATAAATAAAGTATTCAAGCACTAAAAATAGAAAGATATATCAAAAAATGATCAAAAAACTCAGTATGGATAAACTTCAGATATATCTTGGAGATTTAACCTACAATACAGTTGCAATATCAACTGAGGCAATGCCACTAAATGTTGGTTTTATCGGAGCATATTGTAAAGAGAAATTTGGAGATCAGGTTGAGATTTCTATTTTTAAGTATATTGAGGATATTGAAAATGCAATTAAAAAATCTCCACCTGATGTTTTAGCATTAAGTAATTACGTTTGGTCTTATAATCTAAGCTCAGAGATTTTTAAAATTGCCAAAGATATTAACGGATCTATAGTGACAGTATGGGGTGGTCCAAACTTTCCTTTAGATTTTCCATCACAAGAAAAATTTATGAAAAAACATTCTGAGGTAGATGTTTATGTTCCGATCGAAGGTGAAGTTAGATTTGCTAACACTATACAAAGAATTCTTGATTCAGAATCATCTGAAAAAATTCAAAAAAATATTAGAGATAAACCAATTGAACATTGTGTTTCAAGAAATAAGGAAGGAAAATTACAAAATACTTTCACAGGATATCGTATAAATAATCTTGATAAGGAAATGCCATCCCCATACACAACTGAATTATTAGATAAATTTTTTGATGGAAAACTTGCACCAATATTGCAAACTACAAGAGGCTGTCCATTTCATTGTACATTTTGTACGGATGGTTCAGATGAAGTGAATTTAGTAAATAGATTTGGGAAAGAACGGGTTAAAGCAGATATTAATTATATTGCAAAAAAAGTTCCTGAAAACACACATACACTTTATATCAGTGATTTGAATTTTGGAATGATTCCTGGAGATTTGGATACTTGTGATGCAATAGTAGAGATGCAAAAAAAATATAATTTCCCTACAAAAATACTTTCAACAACAGGTAAGAATAACAAAGAACGAATAATTGAATCTATAAAAAAATTGAATGGTACAGTTGCATTATCAATGTCAGTTCAATCTATGGATCAGGAAGTACTAGAGAATATTAGAAGACCAAACATCAGTGTTGATAAAATGTTAGCGTTAGCTCCAACAATACGAGAATATGATATTCGGACAACTTCTGAAGTTATTTTAGGTTTACCTGGGGAAACATATGAAAAACATGTAGAGGGATTACGTCAATTAATTAATGCAAAAATGGATTTTGTTGTGATACATAATTGCATGTTGTTAAATGGTTCAGAAATGAATACACCTAGAGATAGAGAGAGATTTGGATTTAAAACAAAATTTCGAATTGTTCCAAGAGATTTTGGAATTCTTAGTAATGGGAAAAAAGTTTGTGAGATTGAAGAAATTGTTATTGGATCTGATAGTTTATCATTTGATGAATTCTTAGAATTACGTTTGATTGGATTTGTATTATGGGTTTCAAATCAAGGAATAGTTTTTGATGCATTATTGAGATTCTTACGTCAAAAGAATCTGGATATCTTTGATTTATTTCAGAATATGGCAAAAAATCATCATAATGCACCAGATAATGTTAGAAAAATTTTTGATAGTTTCATAAAAGCAACAAAAGATGAATTATGGGATTCACCTGAAGAGATTAAAGAGTACATTCAGAATGATGAGAATTATAATAAATTAGTCTCTGGGGAAGCAGGTTTTAACGTTATACAATATCATCATGCATGGATATTAACAGATTTTATGGATGAATGGGTTGATTATACAATTGAAAATGCTCAAGTATTATTAGATAAAAAAGATTCATCTATTAAAATATCAGAAGAATTTGAAGATGTTGCAAATTTTTGTAGAGGCGTAAGTCATAATCCATTAAAACCAAATAGAATGAAAACAAATCCAAAATATCAGTTTACATTTAATATTGTCAATTGGTTAGAGGATAAATCAGATAAAAAGTTAGAATCATTTAAGATGACGAAAGAAAGTGAGATAATTTTCATGTATACTGAAGAACAAAATAAGATTATTCAAGATGATATTGATTTTAACGGTGATACTTTGATTGGTAAAACAAAGGCACTGAAAGCAATTCCATTTCAGATGCTTTGGAGAAGACCTTACGGAATTGATTTATCATATCCAGAAAATATTCGAGCTGTTGAACGAAAAAGATGGAATACAATATAGAAAGTACGAGTATGTTAATTTGTATCCAATATCTTTTTAGACTCAGAAATAATTTTTTTAGATAGTTTTTCTGCATCTATTTTAATATTTGATAAAGGTAGATTTCCAGGTAGGATTTTTAATTGAATAAATAATCTAATTTTAGATTCTGTATTTGATGAGCGAATTGTTAAATGATTTTCAGGAGAATCAAAATAAAAACGGATTCCTTCAAATGGGAAAATATTCTTTGGGTTGTTAAATTTTTTAACAGAAGGGAATTTTTTAACTTTTAAAACTGGTAACCCACCAATTTTTATTGGATTTTTTGACCGAGAATATTTTTCAGCTGTGTAAGTAAATTTTTTTACATTTTCTAATATGCGATTTTTGTTAAGATTATCAGTGACATGTTCAAATGAGCCTTTTTCAGGAAATTGTGTCCTAAAATTGTGATAATAACCGATTCCTTTTGTTTGATATATTTGATTGAGAATTTCAAGAAAAGTAAGATTTTGTGATTTTGCATATGCAAGAACTTCAATGATTTTTACAATTCCTAGAAAGCCATCTTTTTCAAGAATATGTGGCAGGACATTTGATTTAATATTTGGATTTCCACCAATTGTAAATCCATTACTTTCTTCAAATATACCAATATTTATCATATTTTTGATCCACTTAGTTTGAACAAGATTTGTTAATTCTGGAAAGCCAATATTACCATCAAAACATTTTACGTTAAATTTTTTTGAAATTGCTTTAATTGAATCACTGGTTATGAAGCTTTTTGCAACAAAGAAATTATTTTTATTGAATATCAGAGAGTCTTTTTTCTTTAGATTTTCTAGTAAAAACCAAAGTACAGTAGTCCATAATTCATTTCCAGAAACAAATTTGTAGTTACCAAAAATTTTTTCTTCTTCTGGTGGAACTTTACAAATCATTCCAATTCTATCGGAGTCAGGATCTGTGAATAAAATTGCATCTAATTTGTCTAATTGTTTCTTATCATATTGTTTAAGAAATTCATTTAGTGTTTTTTCATATACGATTTGATCAGCAGGTTCCAGATTTTGAGTGGTTTTAAATAAATCAAATGAAGAATCAGGAGAAATCATAGATTTTATGTAATATGGTTTTTTTATTCCTAATTTAGAGAATAATTTGGATGTGACATGATAACCAGTACCTTGTGTAGCTGAAAATGCGATTTTAAGTTTAGAAATATTTTTTCTATTTTCAGAAGTTGTTGATTGAAATTTTAATAGGTGTTTTAAAAATTCGTTAGTGATTTGATTTCGAGAAATTATTTCTAGATTTGATTTTTTTGATTTATGAATATCTTTCGGGGTTTTCAATATTTCCATATTTTGATTAATGAAATGAGTCAAAACAGATTGGTTTGATTTCGAGAAATTAATTGCTTTTATAATTTGACTATTTTGATTTTTTTTGAATGGACCTCCTAAGGTACTCATTATTTTTAATCCATTGAATCGTTTATCATTATGACTTGCAGTAATGATTATTCCTATATCGACACGTAGTTTTTTTACAGAAAATGCTAATTCAGGTGTTGAACAAATATCATCAAAGATTTTTACTTTAAAATTATTCTTAAGAAAAAAATATGAGATTAGATGTGCAAACGGTTTACTTTGGAGTCTATTATCAAAACCAATAATGATCTTTTGTAGATTGTGTTTTTTAGCATAATTAGCAATACCGGTTGCAAAACCTAGTAAAGTAATTGGATTAAACGTATTAGTACCTTGTAGATTTTTTGAAAGAAATTTTGCGTCAGAGAAATTTTGTAGGTTAATCATAGATGAAGTGAGTTTTGGGGATGAAGTCATTTTTCCTCTTAAGGAGATGGTTCCATAAGAAATTTGGTCAGAAAATGCATCTATTATTTGAGGCCAGTTTTCTTTTTCAATTGTATTTAATATCGCACTTTTGAATTGTCCAGGAATATCTATTGTGAGCCAACTATCAAGATTTTTTGTTGTATTATCCACTAAAAAATTAATGTAATTATTCCAATGATTTTTCGGAGTAGGAGAAATTGTATATTTTTTCTTTAGATAATTCTTAAGTTTTTGTTGTACTATTTTTTTATTATAATAATTATTAATCATAACAAAATTTGATAACTCTAATTATTTAATGTCACGACTAATTTCAGATTATTGACGTATACATAGAAGATCAGTTAGATTATCTTTTTGTCCGTTATCATATTTGTTTAACAGGTGATTATTGGTTGGGGGTGTATTCTCATCTTGGTCAATATCAAAAATTGTAAATCCCAATGATGTTATAAAATTAAGTAAAGATTTTGGTTGTATATTATTTTGATGTAATAAAGTTGGATTAAACTCTATACATATTACAATATTTTTATTTTTTTTAATTATATTCTCTGCACCTTGCAATACATGTAAATCAAATCCTTCTGTATCTATTTTTAAAAAATCAATTTTTTGTTCATCTTTAAAAAATTCATCAAGCGTTAAACAATCAACTTGAATTGTAGCATTGTTTGATTTTTTATTTTCAATTATTCGATGATCACCAATTCTATCAGATATTTCCATTGTTACTTTTTTATTTTCATTAGAGACAGCTTTTTGTTCACAAAATACATTGTTGTAATTATTTACTGATACATTTTTTCTAAGTAATTCAAAGTTTTCAGAAATAGGTTCAAATGCAAAAACTTTACCAGTTGAACCAACAAGTTTTGCGTATGATAATGTATACCAACCAATGTTTGCTCCAACATCTACAACTATGTTTCCAGGGATGCAAGAGTCGTGAATTATTTTTAAAATATGATTTGGCATTGGTGGAGGAAATTCAGTATCTTCATACATAACTGTATTTGAATAATGATTTGTATCATTTTTATCAATATAGAACTTATTTCCATTGTGTATTACATGATCAGGATGGAGGACTTTTGTTGTATAATTTGTTGTTTTTTGTACAATTTTATATTTACCAAGACCATGACCAATTAATTTTAATCTAAGTTTAGTATAGACATTAAATAATATATTTTTCAATGTAGAATATCAAGAAAATTGTAATAAATATTTTTAAATTTTCATGAAAAAATGTGTCAATGTATTTCATACGTAAGCATTATAATTCAGGTTTTTGCAGATTGATTCAACTTGTTAATTATTGGAATTCCTGCATATAATGAGGAGAAGAATATTGCTTCTATAATTTTAAAATTAAGAGAAATTGCGGATAAGGTAATTGTATGTAATGATGGTTCAACTGATCTTACTGGAGATATTGCTGAAAAACTAGATGTAATTACGATACATCATAAAGAGAATTTAGGGTATGGTGCGGCAATCAGAAGTTTATTTTTGAAAGCAAAAGAACTAGATGCAGATACGCTAGTCACATTTGATGCTGATGGTCAACATAAAATTTCAGACATACAAAAAGTGGTTTTACCAATTAAAGAAAACAAATGTGATATTGTAATAGGTTCTAGATTTTTAACTAAAAAAAATAATGTGCCTCAATATAGAAAACTTGGAATAAATATTATTACAAAAGTGACTAACTCATCATTAAATGAAAAACTTACAGATTCACAAAGTGGTTTTCGTGCTTATAGTAAAGAAGTACTAAAGAAAATAACACCTACTGATGGAGGCATGGGTGTTTCTACAGAAATTTTAATTAAATCAAGTAGTTTAGAATTTAAAATTTATGAAGTATCAATTGATGTTTCATATGAAGGTGACACGTCTACACATAATCCAGTTTCACATGGAACAGAGGTGCTATTAAGTACAATAAAATATACAGCATTAGAACGTCCATTAAGATTTTATGGTATACCAGCAACAATTTTTCTTGGAATAGGTTTTGTTTTCACATTCTTTTCATTTCAGTTTTATGCAGAAATTGGAAGATTGAGTACAAATCTTACAATTATTGCAGCTGGAACTGTTTTAATTGGGGTTATTCTGGCAGTTACTGCAATACTATTATTCTCTTTGACTAGTATTGTTAAAGAAAAAAATAGATAAGTGTTAAAAGAAAATTGATCAAAAAATTTCAGAATCCAATTGTAGTAATTCCAATTATAGCTTCAGTAGCATTAATTTTAAGATTTTATTATTTTCCATATGATATACCATTAACATTAGATTCTCTTACGTATTTTTGGTACTCAATAGATTTGAGTGTGACAGGAGAATTTCCCACAATATCAAAAGATATTCCAACAGGCGGGATTTATCGCATACCAAACAACGGATGGCCAACATTTCTTTCAATATTCATGACAATTTTTGATTTCGAGAATTATATTGATTATATGAATCTCCAAAGAGCGATAAGTGTTTCAATATCAGTTATTACGATTATTCCATTGTATTTTTTGTGTAGAAGATTTTTTAATAAATCACTTTCAATGTTAGGGACTACAATTTTTGCATTTCATCCCCTAATAATAGAAAATTCAATTTTTGGAATTACAGAACCATTATTCATATTACTTGGAACAATCACAATTTGGTTATTTTTATCAAAAAATTATAAAATGATTTTAATTTCATTTATTGTAGCTGCTTTATTCACACTTATTCGATATGAAGGTTTGATAATATTTTTACCATTGTCAGTATTATTCATTATAAGATATAGAAAATCAAAGAATATTATTTTAAAGTATTCAGCATTATGCGTTATTTTTATTCTTGTTTTACTTCCAATGGCATACATTAGAACAGAAACCATTGGACACGATGGAATAATTAGTAACATATTGAATGCATCAAAATTTTACGTTACAACAGCAACATCAACTAGCAATACAACAGAAATAGTTAATTCTTCCCTAGATGAAAGAAACGGATTAGGATTTATTGGATTAGGATTTTTTAATTTGATGAAATTTTTAGGTGTTTATTCTTTACCGTATATTCTATTTTTAGTTCCATTTGGATTAATTAAAATTATTAAAAACAAAAATTTTGAAAGCTATACTCTTTTAGTTATTGGAGTTTCAATGATGTTAGTAGCACTTTATGCTTTTTCTAGAGATATTCAAGACCCACGTTATCTTCTCATTCTAACACCGATAGTTTCAGTAATATCGATTTTTACAATTGATAAAATTTTGAATTGTATTAAGAAACAAAAAGAAGTTGCAATAACGATTTGTATAATTTTTGTTGTATCTTCATGGGGTTATCTTGAATTAACAAAGACTGATCTAGAGTATGAACAAGGAGCATTTGAAGTTGCAAGAGTAGTTTATGAAAAAACGGATATTATTAATGGATATCATCCAGAGGACAAATATCTCAGACCTATAATAGCAGAATTCTCAGATGAGTTTCCTAAAGAAAAGAGTCTATTACCAAAACCAATAAAATTGATAAATATTGAAAAAATTCCATCTACGACAAAATTAATAGAGTCGTATAGAAATGATGGATTAGAGTATATTATTACCGATGATGTTGGAACTAGACCAGAATTTATAAAAGAGATTTTTTCAAATGAAAGTGAATTTTCATATTTGAAAAAGGTTTTTGATTCAAAGGATTATGGTCATAATTATAATGTCAAATTATTCTTAATTGATTATGAAGAATATGATAGAATATTTAATCAGCCATAATTGGACATTTTTCATCTTACCAATTAATAAACACGCTTAAAATAGATAATTTTCCAAAACACATAATGAACAAGAAAATTGCAAAGAAATTCATTTTAGATAATTTTTCTAAAGATAAAAAAAAATCTAGTTCAAAGAAAATTTCTTTGGGTTATCCATCATATGGATGGGAAGAAGTGTATGAAGCATTGGAATCAATGCTAGAAATGAAAACAACAATGGGCGAGAAAGTAAAAAAATTTGAGAAACTTTTTGCAAAATATGTTGGCGTTAAATATGCATTAATGGTGAATTCTGGTTCATCTGCAAATCTCTTAGCATTATCAATTTTATCAAATCCTATACTAAAAAATAAACGAATAAAAGAAAATGATGAGATAATTACACCTGCAATTACTTGGTCAACCACAGTTTTTCCAATTGTTAACATTCATGCAAAACCAGTATTTGTAGATGTGGACCCAAAAACCTACAATATAGATACAAAAGAGATTGAAAAAGCAATAACTAGAAAAACTAAAGCTATTCTTCCTGTTCATCTCTTAGGAAATCCTTGTAAAATGAATGAAATTAGAAAAATTGCAAAGAAAAATAATTTGTATCTAATTGAAGATTGTTGTGAAGCTTTAGGGGCAAAAATAAAAAACAAAAAAGTTGGTTCATTTGGAGATTTAGGTACATTTAGTTTCTTCATCTCGCATCAT
>MDTE01001222.1_pt1 | contig 23864 bp, 25 predicted proteins | sample 811231 | NCBI WGS metagenome assembly MDTE01 (sample SAMN05326651, study PRJNA326480) | marine metagenome | isolation source: seawater | place: Indian Ocean: Red Sea | collected 2010 | reverse complement strand
TGATAATCTCTCTATATACGCAAATAGGATTGAAGTCATAGATTCTTGTTTATTAGAAATTAAGAGAATAATGAAGAATAATGCTATTTTTTATTCTCGAGTTTGGGGTAATAATTGTTATGGACTAGATAGTGGCATATGCATAGAAAAAAATACTTACGATAATTTATCTTCTGGCCCTTGTTCAGGTTATGGTACTTCTCATTTTTTCGATCTAAATGAGATAAGGGATACTTATGGACTTCATTTTAATATTAAATCTATTAGAAAAATAAATAGCTGTTTTATTTTAGAAGATGGAAAAAATGAAAATAAAATTGAGGAATTCATAATTATTTCAGAATTGAAATGAGAAGCTTAACTTTTGTAAGTACATCTAGATCAGATTTCGCAGTTATTAATTCAATTTTAGAATTAAGTAATTTGGAAAATATAATAAAAATAAATTTATTAATATGCAAAGATATTGGTTTTATTCAAAAAAGAAAAAATTTAAACATTTTCAAATTAAATTCTTCCACAGAAGTAGGCAAATTAAATAAACAAAACCTTGAAAATGAACTGTCTAATAATTTATTGATGTTAGCGAGGGAATTTCCAGATACTATTATATTTTTAGTCGGTGATAGATGGGAAACTTTATACGTAGCATATGAATGCTTAATATTGGATTTACCTGTTATCCATCACTCTGGTGGAGATATTACCAACGGAGCAATTGATAATCAAATAAGAGATGCAATAACAGCACTGAGTGACTTTCACCTAACATCACATGAATTACACTCTCAAAGGCTCCTAAAACTAGGAGAATCCTTCAAAAAAGTACTTACGGTAGGAGAACCTAGTCTCATCAAATTGAGAATGGAATTAGAAAAGAAACAAGAATTTAATAATGTAAATAATATTGAGAAGCCTTTTATTTTGGCTTGCTTTCATTCTTCAACCTTAGAAAATATTTCTTATGAAAAACAAGCTTTAAAAATAATAGATATTCTTAAACAGATAGAATTAGATGTCGTTATCACATATCCTAATATGGATCCTGGAGGCGTTCTAATTCATGAAAAAATAAAAACATATTCACAAAATAATAGTCAAATACTTTATCTTGAGAAACTTGGAAATAATTATTTTAATTATTTAGTTCATTGTTATTGCATAATTGGTAATTCTTCTAGCGGTATTATAGAAGCCCCTTTAGCTACTAAAATCTCTATAAATATTGGAAATAGACAAAATGGGAGATTAAGAAGTAACTCTGTAATAGATATTTCTTACTCTGAAAAAGAGTTTAAATCTTATTTTTGTAAAATAAGAAAAGAATATAAAAATTTATCAAAAGATGATTTTAAATCACCTTATTTAAATGAGGAATGTATTAAATTAATTGAGGAATTTGTTTTAAGTATTTGTAGCCTAAAAACAATAAAAAAAATCAAAATAAAAAGTTTTTAGTTATGGAAAACTTTAATATTATTGAGGATAAAAAAAATTGGAATAATGTGCTCGCAAATTTAAAAAATGTAGATCCTTGCCATAGCTATACATTTCATAAAATATATCAATTGCATCAAAAAGCTAATTCTATAAGATTATTAGAATATAGATTTAAAAATCAATTTGTTATTTACCCGATTATAATTTTTGATGTCCCAAAAGAAATATCGTCTGAAAATTATAAATTTGCGACTTCAGCTTATGGATTTACAGGTCATTTAATTAGAGGGACTAAAAGTTTCATTGATGATGCTTTTCATTATATTAATAATTGGTTAGTTAAAGAAAAAATAGTAGCTGAGTTCGTTCGTTTTAGTCCTTTTTTAAATTATGAAATTAATTTATTACAAAGATATGATTACCAAATTTCTAATAATAGAATCATGGCAATGTGGGACTCGTCTATTTCGAAAAATAAAAATGATAATTCTCAATATTCTTGCAATATGAGCAAAAGGGCAAAAAAAGCTGGCGTTATCTTTTCTGAAATTAAAGAAGATAAACTAAATCTTTTTCAAGAGTTATATATCAAAACTATGCTAATTAACAAAGCAGATAAATTCTTTTTCTATTCAAAAAACTATTTTGATAAACTTTATGAATTTAATAATTTATATAATAACTTTGTATATGGTGTTTTTAGTAAAAATAAACTTGTTGCTGCTGCTTGGTTTATTGAATTAAATGGTCTGGCTGTTTATCATCTTGGATGTAATAATAGAAATATTCCAGGTCTCTCAAATTTAGTTTTGAGAGAAGCTATCAAAGATTTAGTTATTAATAAAGACGTAAAAGAAATAAATTTAACTGGTGGAAGAACAACTGATCTAAAAGATAAACTATTAAGATTCAAATCTAGTATCGCTAATTCCTCTAAAGACTTTTATGTTGGCAAAAGATCAATAATGCCTAAAAACTATAAAAAACTTATAATTAAATATAATAAATTGTACGCTGAAAAATTATCAAATAAATTTATACCTTGGAGTTAATAAATGCCAGATATTATTGCGGAAATTGGAGTTAACCATAACAAATCTAAAGATGTACTTACAAGATTAATCAATGGTGCTAAGGAAGCCGGTGCACAATATGTAAAGTTTCAAAGATTTATTTCTTCAGATGAGATTTCTGAAAAAGCAACCTTAGCTAATTATCAAAAAGTATCAAATTTAGATTTTGTAAATCAATTAGAAATGGCAAAGAAATTAGAAATGCCTAATGATTTGCTGATTTTTGGAATTGATTATTGTAAAAAGATAGAAGTTAAACCACTTTGCTCTCCTTTTGAGCTAAAAAGTATTGATTATATTAAAAATGTTTTGAAATTAAATGAAGTAAAAGTACCATCTCCCGAAATAACAAATATTCCTTATTTAAAAAAAATTGCTAAAAATTTTAAAAAGATTTATCTATCATCTGGAGCAAGCTTTTTATGGGAAATAGGATTTGCTCTTAATACTATTTACGATATTTCACCAAATGCAGAAGTAATATTAATGCATTGTGTATCTGAATATCCTGCGCCATTGAATGCATTAAACCTCGCTGCAATTGATACTTTAAGAAATGCTTTTAAACTCCCAACTGGTTTTTCTGATCATAGCGAAGGATATCTTGGTTCCATAGCAGCTCTGACTCTAGGAGCATGTGTAATCGAAAAACATATAACATTGGACAAAAGAATGGAAGGACCTGATCATAAAGCTTCAGCGACTTTATCAGATTTAAAAAAAATTTGTGATTATTCGAAAATAGTTAATGATGTTATTGGAAATGGAAAAAAAATTCCATTGTTAACAGAAATACATAATAAAAATCTTATTAGAAAATCAGTTTATTTAAACGTTAAATTAGTAAGGGCTGGAGAAAGATTAGAACCCCACCACTTTTCTTGCAAGAGACCTTATGATAAAAAATTATTATCACCAAATCAAATTGAACTTTTTATTGGAAAAAAATTATTAAAGGATAAGTATTTTGATGAGGGGATAGATTTAGGAGACTTCATATTATGAAAACTTTAGTTTTAGGTGGGGGAAGTATTGGTAAAAGACATGTGTCAAATATTTTAAGAGAATTCCCCAACTCTAAAGTTCAATTAATAACAAAATTTAGCGATAAAAATCATCAATTGTTCAAAGATAAACGTATCACTTTGAAAAGTTCTCTCAACAAAGAGGAATTTTTTGATTTAGTTTATATAGCTACTCCCGCTTCAAAACATATATCAGACCTTAATTCATTAAATCGAAAATGTAAAAAAATACTTATTGAAAAGCCACTTTTTAATGGCTTTGAAAAAAATAATATCCCCATAACAAATATTTATTATGAAAGATTGTTAATAGGTTATATTTTAAGATTTGATCCAATAATTTATAAATCTAGAGAAATTATTAATTCTGGTAAACTTGGCGATTTACTATACGGAAGAGTTTGGGCGGGTCAATATCTCCCAGATTGGAGACCCGAAATTGACTACAGAAAAAGTGTAAGTGCTCAAAAGAAACTTGGAGGTGGGCCCCTGCATGAATTATCTCATGAAATTGATTACGTAACATATCTTTTGAATGAAAAACCTAATGCAGTTTTATGCTCCTTAAAAAATCTGAGCTCACTTGATATTGATACTGAAGATTATTGTAGTCTTCAACTTGAATTTGGCAAAAAAATAATAAATTTTGATTTAGATTTTATTGCTCAACCTGCAAAGTTGGGATTTTGTTTATACTTTGAGTTGGGTATAATAGAGGCGGACTTTGTTAATCGTGAATTAAAAGTTTCTTTCAACAAAAAGGTGCAAAATTATAATGTAGCGGTTTCCTCGTTTAATTCCTTATATGTTGATCAATTGCATTATTTAAATAACTCCCTTGCAAAAAGTAAGATGAAATCAATATCCCCAGCTAATCTCGAAGATGCTATTTTAACTATGAAAATAATACAAAGTTCTCTTAAGTCAAATCGTATATCTTCTTGGGTAGAAATAAAATAAAATGAAAGCTTTTATTTGTGCAAGAGGTGGCTCAAAAGGTATCCCAAAAAAAAATATTTCTCCTTTCTTTAATTCTAATCTACTTTCTTTTTCAATAAATCGACTTAAGTTATCACCTCTCATTTCTGAAATATATGTCTCTACTGACTCAAAGAGAATAGCAGATATCGCTAAAAATGATAATGTTTCGGTTATAGAAAGACCTAATGAATTATCTACAGATGAAGCTAATGAAATAGATGTCTGGCGTCATTTATGCAAAAGTTTATCAATAACCAGTGATGAACCTTTTTTAGTAACTCCAGTAACATCTCCATTGCGGGAAATAGAAGACATATCGCGAGCAATCCAAATGTGGAAATGCAATAAATATGAAATTATAATGACAAGAAAAAAAAGTTCTAGGAATCCATACTTAAATATGATTACAAAGGATTTAAACGGAAATTTTAATCCACTTAAATATTCAAATAAAATATATAGAAGACAAGATGCTCCAGTATTTTATGATATTCTAACTGTCTTGTATTTAACGACATTTCAATATATTTCAAATAACGATAATTTACTTTCTGGTAAAGTTGGGTGGCTCGATATTCCAGAGGAAAGATCTATAGATATCGACAATCCATGGGATTTAGAATTAGCAAACTTAATTGTAAATTTTAAAAATGACAAATAATACTGCTGTTGTAACTGGGTCTTGTGGCTTTATAGGAAGAGAAATTGTTAAATCTTTAATTGATAAAGATTATTTTGTATATTGTTTAGATTTAGAAAATGCTTTCTTAAATAAGGATTTTCTAAATTTAAAAATCGAGAATAAATCTCAAAATATTCCTATTGACTTGTCAGATGATAAATCAATGGAAACTATTAAGACAATAATTGATAGTAATGAAAAAATTGATTTACTAGTAAATAATGCAGCATACTATGGAAATATAAATGGTTTTGATACGGATTTTGAAGGAGAAACAATTGAGGCTTGGAATAAAGTTATCAAAGTAAATCTAATCATGCCGTTTTTTTTAACTCAAACTTTCGCTGCAAATCTTAAAAAATCTCAATTTGCATCAGTAGTTAATATAGGAACTATGTATACAGAAGTTGGACCAAATCTTTCATTATACGAATCTACTAATATGCATAATCCTGCTAGTTATACCGCTTCAAAATCTGGGTTATTAGGTGTGACACGATGGTTAAGTACGATTCTTGCTCCATCTATAAGGGTAAATATGATTTCTCCTGGGGGAATTTTAAGAGGTCAAGATGAGAGTTTCGTTAATAAATATTTAGAAAGAGTTCCTTTGAAAAGATTCTGTTCAGAAAAAGATGTTGCAAATTTAGTAGTATATTTAGCCGGTAAAGAATCGAGATACATTACTGGTCAAAATCTATTAATAGATGGAGGTTTTACTTCGTGGTAAAAACTAATCAAGAAAAAGCAATAAATGCCTATGATTGTATTTCTGATGACTACAGTGAAATCTCCCAAAAAAATAAAAATTATATTAATTCAATAAATAAATTAGTTCTGAAATACATAATTCAAAAAAAAGTAATAGATATTGGTTCAGGGGATGGCAGCAGAATTTCTTTTCTTTATAAAGAAGGAAATGTTAAAGAACTTGTTTGTTTAGAACCTAGCAAAGGAATGTATAAGAAATTAAAAAAAGTTAGTAATATTAAAGCTCTAAATTTGTATGGTCAAGATAAATTAGATTTATATGAATCTTACTTCGATGTGGTAACTTCTCTTTGGAATGTTTTAGGTCATGTTGGAAGCGAAAATGATTTTTTTAAAACGCTTCTTAATGCTAGAAGTTATTTAAAACCTAACGGTGTTTTCATCTTAGATGTAAATAATAGGTTAAACGCTTTAGCCTATGGCAAACTTACGGCTTTGTATAGATTTATTGTAGATTTACTTTTTTTTGATAGGAAAAGAGGTGACGTAAACACTAAATGGAACATAAATGGAAAAAATATTTATGGTTATGGACATGTTTTCTCACCATTTGAAATCAAAAAATCATTAAAAAAAGCAGGATTTAAAATCCTAAAAGTAAAATATGTAAATTATAAAAATGGTTCTTATTCAAATAATATTTTTAGTGGTCAGATATTTATAGTCGCTCAAAACATTTGTTACTGAATATTATTTAGAAAAACTCAATCTTTCAGCCAAAATTTGAAATTAACTTTATAAATAAAAAATTAATTTTAATATGTTATATTTTATTGATAATTATTATAAGATGGTAAAAATAAAAGAGGAATTATTAAATAAAACACTATATATTCCACTTGAAATAATAGATAGAGAGATAGATGGAGGTTGCCTTCTGGCTATGGAGGCAGTAGCAAGGGGATGGAAAGTCATAATTGGATCTCAGAGGACAATAACAAAAAATATTGAGACCAACGAGATCGGTATTTATTTTCTAAAAAGTATAACCCCGGGTCAAATTAATTTACAGAAACGGATTGCAAATTCTGGTAGTTTAATATTTACTCAAGACGCAGAGGGATTACTTCAAAGACCTGGTATGGAATATAAAATGAGATTTTCTAAAGAATCTATTGAGATTGCAAAAAAGATCTTTTTCTGGGGTGAAAAACAAAAAAAAGATTTTTTGCAGGTATTCGGTTCAAAGTATGAATCAAAATGTATTGTGACAGGAAGTCCTAGAGCAGATCATTGGGAGCTTACAAGTAGATCAACTAAATTAAAAGCAAATCCAAAATATATCTTAATTGCGACTAGTTTTGGGAATGAAAATCACGCACTAGGAGACTCAGGACAATATAACTTGGCTAAAGAAGAGGCTGGAATTAAATATGGTGCAAACTCTTTAGAGGAATTTAATAAATACTTTAACGATACTTATCAATTAGGAACATTTTTGATACCCCACTACAAAAAATTATTAGTGGATTTAAGTAAAAGTTTTCCAAGGGAAGAAATTATTCTTAGACCTCATCCAAGTGAAAGCCTTGAAATGTGGTTGAATATTACATCTTCACTTCATAATGTAAGTTTAAGAAACGATGGTTCAATAGTTGATTGGCTTAATAAATCAAAGGTTCTGATTCAATACGGAAGTACTTGTGCTATTCAAGCAAATATTTTAGAAGTACCTGTGGTCTCACTTATCCCTGATCTTCCTAAAAATATAGAGTCATATGATTTAGAGGATTCTAGAAATGCATCATGCGTGTATAAGAATACAAATCAATTGGTTGAAGATTTTAAAAAATTTCTTAAAGGGGAGTTATCTTTGTACCCATCAAGTAAGGATTATATAGATAAATTAATTCTCTCAAGAAAAACAGTAGATTCCTCAAAGAGAATAATGAGAGTTATTGACAATATTTATGAAAAAACTAAAACAGTTAAGGTAACTTCAAACAAAGGAGGACTTAAGTTTAAATTTAAAATAAATCAAATCAAACAATATATAGTATTATTTTTCTCATTATTTCCTTATTGGCAAAAATTAGGCCCTAAAAAATATAGACATCTATCATTAAAGACTTTTTTATACTATAAAAAAAGGAAACAGCCCTATCAATCAATTACAGAATTTGAAAATAGAATAGAGTATTTAAAAAAACTTTCCTCTTTCAAAAAAGACATTAAAATAAAATCTTTTAAAAAGGATGTTTTTGAAATGATGTAAATATATAATTAAAATTTTTCTATAAAAATAAATTAAACAATTTTCTTGGATATTTAAAGATAAAAAATTAAAAAAGAAATTATTTCATAAATTCTTAATAGTTTATAGTTATTTTTCATAGTTAATTGAATTTTATTTAAAAGCTATTAAATGATTATTTCCATGAAAATGAATAAAAGCGGATATTTTATTGGTCAAAATTTATATAGTTTGCTTAGGGAGATCTAAATTTTTGGATGATAAATCAAAAACCTTCTGAGAGTATCTTGTTAATATTCTAAAATTAATTCTTTATTGAATGATAGAATGATTTCAAGATAATTGTTTTATTTTAATATCACATATTTAAATAGTATTCTTCTTAAAAAATTAATGAAATTATTGAAGCAAATACAAATAAAATTAAAATTTAAAGTGAGAGAATTGATAGGTTTTTATCGTTATTTAAAAAGTAAAAAATCATATAAATTATTCAATAATCCAGTATTTAATTCTGATTTAACAGAGAATCCTGTAAAATTAAAAAAAATTGATTCTTTTCAGTCATTTTTTTTAAAAGTAGAGGATGCTAGGAATATAAATCTTGATAGAGTTGCAAAAAATGTAAAATCTTCATTAGTTTATTTTTCAAGTGCCGCTAAATTAATACCCTTTTTAGTAAAATATTGTAATTTAAAAAAGTCTAATAAGGTATTAGATTATGGATCTGGTGGACTAAGGTGTGGATTTGGTTTATTAGATTTTTTAGAGCCATCATCATACTCCTGTGCTGATATAACTGAAAGATTCTTGAAGGAGGCTCAGGATAATTCAGATTTGCTTAGCTATTTATTTAAAAATAAAAAAGGAGATTTTTATAAAATTGGAAGAGATAATATACCATTAGATTATTATGATCTTGTGATATCAATTTATGTGATTTGTCATATACCTAAAGGAGAATTAGAAGATTATTTCAAAACAATTAATAAATTTCTAAAATTAGGCGGAAGATTTTATTTTGATTTTATACCATCCCCAATTCATCTTATTCAGAATTCTATAACATTCACTTATCCATATAGAACAATTTTGAAATATCTTGAAAAATATGGTTTTAAAATTGAAAATACTTTAGGTTTTGGCATAATTGCAACTAAAATTCTAAGTTTATGAATATTTGAATTGATTAATCTTCTGAAAAAATAAATTTATTTTTTCAAAAAAAGATTATTATTTTATATAAAAATTATATTAAAGTTTTGTTTTATGTATTTTTTAAAAAAATTAATTAAGAAATTTTTATGGAGAATTGGCAAACCTTTATCTGATTTATTTTTCTTATCGCATAGTCAATTTCACAACAATCCCTTTGGTGAAAAATTGTATGCGAAAGATATTCATTCATATGAAAAAAATTTTAAAGAATCTGTATCTTTAGAAAATCATCCAATATTAAAGAATGATTCTTTTTTAGAGTTTGAGCCAAATAAGGAATTTATTTTTAATCTTGCTTTTAAGCTTCAAAATGTAATTAAAAAGTCAAGAAATTCCTTCATTCATGGTTTTATTTTGTCTTCATTACTAGAAAAATATTTAAGTAACTTTAAAAATGAAAATAATTCTTTCAACATTGTTGATATAGGAACAGCTAGAGGATTTTCTTCTCTTTGTATGGCAAATGTACTTGAAAAATTAAATATTAGTGCAAAAATTTTTACTTTTGATTTAATCACTAATAGAAAAAAATTTTATTGGAATGGACCATCAGACTTTCTAGAAGGTCATGCCTCAAGAATGGAACTTTTAAAACCCTGGCATTATTTAGTTTATAAATATATAGTTTTCTTTTCTGTGGCTACTTATCATTCTTTAAGGGTTGTAGATATTCCTTTAATAAATTTTGCATTTATTGATGGTAGCCATACATTTAATGATGTATATTTTGAAATTAATTATATTCTAAAACGACTTCATAAAAAATCTATAGTTGTATTCGATGACTACGATGAGGATCTATTCCCTGGAGTAGTACGTGCCTGTCGACATCTAATGTCTTTGAATAGACATTCACAATTCGAATTGATCCCAATTCAAAATAAGAGGAAATTAGCTATTTTTTATTTTGGAATTTAAAAAATTTTTTATGAATATATCTTCTTAAAAATGTATTTCAAGCTGAATATTTTAGTCATTTATAACTATTGAAAAAATTTATTTTTCTAAGGATATTAAAAATAATATTTATAATTAGCCTAATATTCTTTGGGAGTTTTGGATAATTGGTTAAGATCCATCTAAAAATAAAATGCAAATTAAAGAAAGTTAAATCACCAGGGGAAAAACTTTCTTTAAATCCAATAATTGAACCAAAAAGATCATAGTTATATTTTGTTAATGAAATATAATTTAATGGATTTATTCCTAATATTGCAGCAATTAATTTATTAGTTTCTTTAATATTCGGCAAAAATAAAGATTTAATATTTATTGGATAAACATTATTTATTTTTGATAAATCCTGATTTTGATGCCATCTTTTTAAAAGTTTTTCAAGCGAAATTTGATCAAATCCAAATTTATTTATAGATTTTGAATCTTGTTGTGAAAAAAGACTAGCACTCCATTCTTTAAAAGATCTGTTCATTATAAAGATTTTTAAATCTTCAAATTTTTGTAACTCTTTGATATATTCATGTTGAGTGAAATTGTATATCTTTATAAATTGGGGTATTTCATAAATTATAAAACCTCTTAATGGTATGGTTAATTCTTTGTAAATAATATGTTTTGCTAAAAATATATAACAATGGTTCAAAAGATCTTTTAAATCAAAAGGCTTATAAGATAAAAATTCATCAATTTCTTCAGTTTTTGGCTTTATAGTTCGCGCTATACCTTCCCTAGAGTCTCTATCTTTTATACTTGTTCCTCCCAATGGCCTTTTTGTTGTAAGATATTCTATAAATTCTAGGGATCTATATTGCATTTTCTTATCACTAATTTTTCTTATACCCATTACATACTCAATAAGAAAATATTTTCTGAATGGCAAATTTAAATAACCATATTTTTCAATAATAGCCCCTAAACTACTTGCTCCCATAGGACCATCTGAATAAATTACAATGAATTCCACTGTTTTTAATCTTAATAAAAAATAACTTATGATTTATACTGTATATCAATAAATGTTTTATTTTAAAAATAAAATCTATTTTTAATTAAGTATATTTAAATTCTAAAAATTCTCTAAAAAAAGTAAAAAAACTCACATGAGTAATAATCAAATTTACTTAAATTCAAGCGAACATTTATTTAATTTAAGTTTTTCTGAAACTTTGATGTTGAGGAATTTTGCGAAATCAAATGGCTTAAATTTTTCTTCAATGATTGGAGGGCCGGAATCAATTAGAGATATTCAGGAAGCAAGGAATCTTTTTGCAAATGCTTTAGAATTTGATTCAGTGGAATCCCCTTTTGCAATATCGAAAATTTGTTCAGCTGTTAAAAAAACTTTTAAAAATGAAGCTGAGATTGAAAAAATCAAAATAATTATAAATATTTCTACTCCTGATGGAATTAATTTAGTCGAAAATATAAATGCTTTAGAAATACCCAAATTTTTAAAAAAATCTAATTTTATTTTCAATTTTGATAGAAGGAAGATAACAAAAAATCTTATGAATATTGTAAATGATGATTTTGAATACTCTGAATATGAAAATCAATTAAATCCTATGATATTTAGAAATATAAATAATTTAATGGAGAAAAAATTCCTGACTTCTGTTAGCGGAGGTATAACCAAAAATAGCTTATTAAATATTTATAAACAAAAAGTTCCAAACTATATTAAAACAGGTTTGTTTACAATTTTATCCCAAACAAAATCACTTAAAGAACTACAAAATTGTATTATTCAATATCAAAGATTAGAAGAAAGATTGTTAAATCTAATGGGGGAATCAATATATTATCGCCATATTTACTTAAATAGAAGGCAAGTTCATTTGAAAGGGTACTTAGAAGAAGAGGGATAAAAATAATGTTGGAACTTCCATTATTAGAAAATGAATTACAGGAAAAATTAATTAACTTAATTAATACTGGATATTTATTGGCTATTAAAGCTGAGTTTGAAGCAGAGGGTACTAGAATTGATGAGTTGGCTATATTATCTGAAATTTGTTGCAAAAATAATGTACCTTTAACATTAAAAATAGGAGGACCTTCTGCTCAAAGGGACTTTTATGAAGCTTTTCAAATAGGAGCAAATAATATTTTAATACCAATGGTGGAGTCTAGATTTGCTCTTAGAAATTCAATTGATATTTACAGAAGTATGATTAATTTATTTAAAGACCTTGGTAATATACCAATCCTATCCTTTAATATTGAAAGTAGCTTAGCAGTAAAAAATATTGATTCAATCTTTCAATTTATAAAGGAGGATTGTTCTCCTATTTCTGAAATAGTGATTGGGAGGACTGATTTATCATCATCGATGGGATTAGCAGATGTCAATTCTGAAAAAATATTCAAAATTTCAGAATCATTATTAAAAAGAACAAATATAAAAGTTAATGTTGGTGGTAATTTAAGTAGAAGTAGCTATAAATTTATTGATTCTTTAACTAAAGTTGGATTATATTCATTTGAATCTAGAAAATGTACTTTTAAATGTTCAAATAGTTTATCAAATGAATCATTTGCAAATTTAATTGCAAAGGGTTTGGAATTTGAGATTTCTTGGCTTAATTATAAAAAGAAACTTTATCAAGATAGATCAGGATCAGAAAACTATAGAATTGAAAGTATAAAAAAGAGGCTGTTAAAAGGATAAATGGTTGATATTTTTTCCAATAAAAATGGACTTATTTACAAAGATATATCATGCATTATTTTAGACAAGGATGGCACAATCACTGATAGTCATTTTTATTGGAGTGAAATTATTGCTAGGAGGTCAAAAAAACTAATTCATAAATTCAAATTAGACAACAGCTTATATGATTTGATAGCAGAATCAATGGGTTTAGATATCTCTACAAATAAACTTCTACCAGAAGGGCCAATTGCTCTCAAAAGTCGATCTGAGGTTGTTAAAAAACTAGAAATTACCCTCAAGAATAATAATATTAAAATTGCTCAAGAATCTATTCTTAATGTTTTTGCAGAGGTTCATAATGAATTTAAAAAAGATTCGGATAAATTTATTAAACCAATACATAATGCTTTTAATTTTATTAAGAAGTGCAAAAAATTTGATTTAAAATTAGCATTAATTTCAAGTGATACCGAAATTAATTCAAAAAAGGCTTTGAAATTTCTAAATTTAGATACTTATTTTGACATGGTATTGGGAGGAGATAGTGGTTTTGGAAATAAATCAGATGGGAATTCAGCCATATACGTAAATAAAAATTTCAAGTTAAATCCAAACCAGGTTATAACAATAGGAGATGCACCAACAGATAATCAAATGGCAAAAAATGCCAATTTACAAGGTTCAATTCTTGTTGCAACTGGACAAATTTCTTTAATTGAACTTCTAAAAATTAATAAATTTTCAATAAATAATTTATCTGAGCTTACTTTTGTTAAATCAAAATAATTAAATTTCTTTCGAATATACTTGTTATTCTAAAATTCTTTTATCATTTTTGTTTTAATTAAAAATGTTAATAATAATTATTTTGGAGTAGTCTACTTAAAAATGAGCAAATTAAACAACGGGATTGGTATTTGGCAAATTTTAAAGGAACCAGTAATTACAGATATTATTGCATCTGCAGGTTTTGATTTGGCAATCCTTGATCTTGAACATGGGCAACATGATATTAACTCCATACAAAATTGTGTTTATGCAGGCCATTCTTCATCTCTAAAAACAATTGCTAGAGTCCCAGAAATTTTTTATCAAAACCTTGTGCAAATAATAGATTCTGGTATAGATGGATTACTTTTCCCTCACGTAGAGACATTTGATCAATTAAATAAGATATTTGAAAAAACATTATTATCACCATCAGGCAAAAAAAGTTTTTCGCCATTTGTTCCCAAATATAAATTTGGTCTCGGCGAAGTTTCTAACAAAGCAAATCCTTGCGTAGGAATTATCATTGAATCGGCTTTGGGATTAAAAAACCTGGATGAGTTATTAAATAATTCGTGTTTAGATTTTGTATATTTTGGGGCTTATGATTTATCAGTTGAGTTAAATATTCCTGGAGAAATATTTTCTGATGAAATAAAAGATAAATTAATTTTACTAAATGAAAAGGCTAAAAAATTTGATATAAAGGTTTTTTCTATTTATAGAAATTTAGAAGAGTTGAAATTTTTACAAAGCTTAAATATTGAATATCCAATATCTCTTGTAGATACGTCTCATTTGGCTAATATACTTAAACAAAAAATAAACGAATTTCAATTAACTAAATAGATTCATTGTCGATTATAAATTTCTTTATTTTTTCATAATCTTCCTTATTATCTAATGCCTTACCACATCTTTCTAGCTCAATACAATTGACATGTAAATCTAATTCAAGAAATCTATTTATTTCAAGATCCTCTTCTTTTTCGAAAAATGTTTTCTTATTTTGATCTCTGAATATTTTTAAATGATTTGCATTGAAGGCGTAAACGCAAACATGTTTATAGGCAATCTTAAATTCTTTTGATTTATTTGCTGGAATACTTGCTCTACTTGAATAAAGTAATTTTTTTCTTTTAGAAAAAACCATTTTTGGAATTGAAATATTTCTATAATCATCTTCACTATCTATTTTTTTTATTGCCGTATGAATAATTGAAGGATCTTCGGTAGCTTTTTTTATAAATTTTATTAATTCTTCAGGAGGGAAAATCGGTTCATCTCCTTGTAGATTAATATATTGCTCTTTTTTCAATTTTGTAGCTAATTCTGCTACTCTATCAGTTCCCGTAAGACATTCATTTGATGTTAAAAAAGTATTCGCTCCAAATCTTTCACAATGTTCCTTAATTTCTTCAGAATCAGTTGCAATAACAATTTTTTTATTATCTTTTAAAGCCTCATAAGCTTTTTGGAATGTCCTTTGAATTATCGAAGTTCCATTAATTTTTAATAAAAGCTTTCTATTTAACCTAGTTGAATTCAATCTTGCTGGTATTACCAAAATAAAATCTGTCTTCATAAAAATTTTTTAATCTCTTTTATATTCAATAAATTATATTATTATATTCAATTAATTTTTTAAAAAATTTTTTTTAATTTCATTTATCAATTCTATATATTTATTATCTTTGCATAAATTTTCTTTATTTTCTAAAAAATTTTTTACACAAGGATAATTTATACTAATACCATTAAATGGAACATTACATTCATATGCAAGTTCTTCAATCTTATTATCATTTACATTACCAAGAATGATGGGGATTTTATTATATTTTGGACTTTCTTGTTTGAATTGTTTATTTATAATATCTGCTGTTGAAATAGTTTGTAAAATCTGACTGAAGTCATTCTTATAAAACTTTATACCCTCAACTTCTATTATAAAATTTTTCCTTAGATTTGACCTAAATGTTTTTAGTAAATCAATCATATGGGCATTACTTAATCTTTTTCTACTTAAATTTATTGAAATTATTTTATCTTCAAATATACTTCCAATTAAGTCAAGCTGCTCGATATTATATGAGTTATCAAATTCATTTAAATGGATATCAATAACATCAATATGTAAATCCTGAAGAAATTCAATTTTTTTATATATTTGATTTTTTTCTAATTTAGAAAATGATTTCATACTAAAACTTGTAAATATTAGTGGCTCCTGATTTAAATTAATTTTCAATTCCTTAGACTTTCTTTTTGCTTTATTTATTGAATAATTAGTAATTTCAATAGACTCTTTATTGGCAACGATATCAATACCCGAAAATCCAGATAAAGTTGCCAAAATTGTTGTTAATTCTATCTGATCTTTTTTTATATTTTCTATACCAAAATCTAATTTATAAAATTTTGATGAATTAAATTTATCTTGGTGAAAATTATTTAATTTTTCTATTTTTATTTTTTTCACTCTGATTATTGTTTTTTAAGATTTAAGATTACCTTTAATTAAATTTTGTGCATTTTTTAAAGCTATTTTTAAACTTTCATTAGACATGTCAATTGGCTTTGATTCATATTTATGAATAACTTTTCTGGCATGTGTCCCAATAGTAATTCCATTAAAATTTACACCATATTTTCTAGCTAGAGTTCCAGTATATGAATTTGTACCTCCAGAAATTAGGACTGGTAAATTTTTAAATCTTTTAATTTTTTTCTTTATCTCTTTATTGATAAAATCTGCTATTGAAACAGCCTGTAAAGTTGTATTGAAATCATTTATTCCGCCACTCATGGGGATTCCATCAGCTTGGATGATTAATCTTTCATCAGCAATGGAGCTTGCTAGTTTTATTCTATCGATAAGCATATCGTTACTTAGATGTTTTCTATCTAAACACATTGAAATCATTCCATTTGGCACCGATTCGGAAACTATTTTCCATTCATCCATTGTTGATTCATGATCAGGAACCCCTGCATGAAGTTCAATACTTTCTGCTCCTGCTTCGACACATTGTGGTAACACTGATGAGAGCTTTTTTGAATTATGTACATATTTTATGGCGTTTGCAGCTGGGGGGCATACTGCTTCACAGTTACCGCACCCTATGCATAAATCTGGTAAAATTTTTAAATTTGACGGGATGGCATCGGTTGGGCAAGTAGGTATACATAAATTACAATTTACACAATCAGAAGTTATTATCGCCTTTCTAACATGATGATCACCTGGCATTCCAACACTAACAGTTATAAATGGAACAAAGGGTATATCAATTTTTAATTCACGAGCTTTAGATAGTGCAGCATTTATTCCTTTTTTTGCTGAAATTACAATCTCAGGACTTGCAGAGACGTCGAAGCCTGAACATCCTGCAAGAGTATAAATATAAGTAAGATATTCAACTTCGTTTTTATCTTCGTTACCAGCTCCACAAACTAATTTGAAATAATTTGAAGATCTTAGAAGGTCCATGTATAAACCAAATCTGTTTTTTGTTTGCGAAAACATCATTAATCTATATATTATTTCAATGCCATATTAACTTAAATAAATATTAAAGTAAAAAAATTTTTTTTAGTAATTTCTTTAAAGTTTTCATTAAAAATTAAATATCTAAAAAAAAGGATTTTCTTAGCTTTTTATTATTTAGATAAAGATTTTTAAGAGATTCTTTTTGAATATCTTTATAAAAGATGTTATTAAATTTATCATCAGTTATGATTGTCTTTATTAAAGAAATTCTGGGGTTCAAATTAATGGTTAGCTATATGAAGAGGACTTGGCGTAATAAACTTAAAGGCTTATTATTTGGTGAAGAAAATTCTTTTTCAAATAAAAAAACAGGATATTGGTCTCAGATCGGACAAGACTACGTTTCTAATATTATTCATAACAATAAAAGAAATGGATTCTTCATTGAGGTTGGGGGATATCATCCTTATCTATATAGTAATTCTTTTTTTTTTGAATCTAGGCTAGGGTGGGAAGGGATCATTTTTGAAATAGATAAGAAAGCTTGTGATCTCATTAGGAAAAATAGATCTTGTAAGGTTTTTGAGAGTGATGTACTAGATTTTAATTCAGAGGAATTGAAGTCTGAAATCCCTAATAGAGTTGACTTTCTTTCAATTGATATTGAGCCTAATGATTCGAATTTAAAAGCATTACTTAAGTTTGTTAATTTACCATCAAGATATAGCTTTATATCGTTTGAACATAATGAGGGTAGGAAAGCGAGCTTAAACCAAAAAATTCAGGATATTGGATTTAAAGAGTTAACCACGAGAAACTATAAACGAATAGTAAAAAATGTTTTGTTAAATTCAAAATCTACTGAAGATTGGTATATTGATATTAATGCAATAGATTTTTTAAATTCTAAGCTTTTAGAAACTTTAAAAGACATTGAAAATGTTGAATATCTAGATATTATTGAAATAATAAAAAATCTAAATTAGAAAAATCTTTAAAATTAATCAATATATTAAAAAAGTTTAATTTAGAATAATTTAAAGGTAAATAAATTTTCATGATAGTCATATTTTAAACTAGAGATTTTATAAATTTTTCTTTTTTTATTTTTCTTAACGACTATTTCATTGAAATTTTTTTTAATTAAAGGTTTTTAATTATCTTCTCTAAATTTAAAAATTTTAATTTATTTAAGAAACAAATTTATTAATTTTGAAGAAATTAAATAATTAATTTAATAGGAGATCTAATTTATAAGAAAAATTAATATCCTTTTTGATAAATTTCATCCTTATCAAGAAGTTTTTCCACGCAAATTATATCTTCTTCTACGTCCACTGGATGAGAAACTAATTCACAAGGTTTCATTCTTACATCATATCCATATTCTAATACCCTCAACATATCTATAGATTCTGCTATCTCAAGGGGGGATGGTTTTAAATTAGAGTAATCAAGCAAAAAGTCTCTTCTAAATGGGATTATACAAATTTGCTTCCCAACTAAAGATAAGTCTAATTTTTTCGAGTAAGGTATTGAAACTCTAGAAAAATAAAGTGCATCATTTTTTTTATTTACAATAACTTTAATGATGTTTTTATTTTTATATTCTTCTTCTGTTAAATTACCAAGAAGATTAACTACCTTAATATTACTATCACTATGTATTTCATTTACAGCATCATCTATCATTCTTGGATGAACTAATGGCTCATCTCCTTGAACCATTACAACTATGTCATAGATTAAATTGTCTTTCTTCTCTTCAATCAGTAAAGCTTCTGCACATCTGTCTGATGCTCTTTCATGAGAAGGAGAAGTCATTATTACATTTCCTCCAAAACTTTTAACGTAATCAGATATTTCTTTGTCAGGGGTAGCTACTGCTACTTTATTTACTGAATTTGATAATCTCGTTCTCTTATACACATGCTCTATCATTGGAAACCCTTTAATATTCTTAAGAGGTTTACCAGGGAATCGGGAACTTCCCATTCTCGCGGGAATCAAACAAATAACTTTCATTTATAAATTTATCATGGGATTCTTACTAATAAAGTTTAAGAAAACGGTATCAATTGAATATGCAATGAATTGATAATCGTTTTTAATTTTCATTTTTAATTCTTCGATGTCAGGATTTACAATGTGTATTCCTGCAGGAATTTGATGGGTTTTACATGCGCTAATTAACTCTTTAATAGAATTTTCAACAAGAGGCTGATGTATTTCGCCAGTAAACCCTAATGAAGCAGAAAGATCGTAAGGACCAACTAAGATTGCGTCTAATCCACTTACAGATAATATTTCATCAATGTTTTCTAAAGCTCTTTTACTTTCGATCATTGCAACTATGAAAGGTTGAGCTGCCTCTTCCTTGTATTTATCAAATTGATCTCCATATAGATTAGCTCTTGAAAATCCTACGCCTCTATCTCCATTTGGTGGCCACCTGCATGAATTTATTATTGAATCTAATTGTAAACTTGTCTCAATTTTTGGAATAATAACCCCTCCAGCGCCTGCATCTAAGGCTCTTTTGCAGTCAACAGGAGTACCTTCACTCAATCTTACCAATGGTAAAGTGTTATTTAATTCTATAGCTCGAAATATATCTGGCAGTTGTGAAATCGATATAGAACCATGTTCAAGATCTACTGTTAACCAATCATAATTACCATTACTCAAAATTTCTGCAGAGGATGAAGATTCTAGTTGAATCCAACTTCCTAAAGAAAAACCTCCATTATTAAGCTTTGATCTTATCTTTTTGAGAGCCTCTAATTTATTCACCAGAAAAATCTTTAATTATCAAATCTCTTTCAATATACCACTTAGGAATTTTACTTTTCTTTTCATCTATTTTTAATATAAATTTTAAGCCGAGATTTTTTGCTGCATTGTATTCGCTATATGAGTCACCGATAACAATCACATTCCCAAGATCCAAATTATATTTTTTTATTATGTATTCAAAAGCATCTTGTTTTTTTTTAGGGTAACCAATGATTTTTCTGAAATAGTTATATATTTTTAATTTTTTTGTAATTTTTATAATCTCATCTTCAGGGGTTCCTGTAACTAAAAAAAATTGTTGTCTTGTGTAATTAGTTTTGAGATAATCAAGAATTCCAGGTATGTATTCTGAATTAATAACTTTCTCAAAGACTAATTTGCCAAATTTCGAAGCATAATTCTTTATTTTTGAATTTGAACTTTCATGATTAGACCAATCTAAGTAAATTTTTAATTTTTGTACCCTTGATATGCCGCCATTATTGTTGTGATGTTTGACGATTTTTTCCTGTACTGAAAAGTCTTGATCGAGAAAGAGATCTCTAAAAATGTCACCTTTGATTTCAACAGAATCTTTTATAACTCCGTCAAAATCCCAAATTATGGCATTATAGTTTTTAATTTGAGAAATATTAAGAGTTTTATTTATCAAGCTATTAATTCTCTTTAATTAATCCCTAAAGGAATAGTCAATAATCTTGTCATTACTACTACTACTTTCATCTATATCAGGACATCTGAAACCAGCACTATGTATTAGTTGATAGAAAAGGGATAGAGTTAGAACTTCTGAAGTATGATATTCTTCTACATTAAGTTCTACACAATTATAGTTTCCTGAAATTTTTGGAGTTCTCGCTGAAATTAAAGCTGCTTTACAATCTTTAGAAAGCGCATAATCAAGAGCAAGACAAATATTTTTTGAATATCCTGAACTACTAACACCAATTAAAAGTGAATCAGATATGTGCTTTTTATCTAACCCCCTCAATGATATTTGTAACCAGTTCTTAACCCATAAATCGTGAGTCGTATCATTAATTAGAGAGCTAGCTAAAATTCCACTTCCTGGTGCTGCAGCTGATTTATTAGTTAGTCTAGATATATCAATAGCTCCATGATCGCAAACAGCCAAATTACCCCCATTCCCAACAAGAAATATCCTTTTTGAATTAATAAAATCATTTTCAAGCTTTAACCATTCCTTTGAATTCAAAATGGACTGAAATTTTTCCCCAAAGTTTGTAAAACCTGGTATTACATTAACTCTAGGTTTAATTGTATTCATAGTCTTTATTTGTATTTTAGTAAATAATAAAATTTATAAATGTTATATTCAATATAATAAAATTTCTTTTCTACAATTGTAAAAAAAATTTTTCTTTAACGATAATATAAACTAGGACATGAAAGAAATAGTAGCTATAAGAAAGTTTTTATTAAAACTTCCCTTAAGGATAAGATTCTGGCAAATAATTAAAGCAATTCTGCTTTTAAAAAAAAGAGCTTCTAGAATTATTTAAATACTTATTTGCAAAATCTATTCTGAGATTAAATATCATTAAAAATATAATGTTATTTAATTTAAATATTTTTAAAAAGGAGACCTTAAAAAAATATTTAATTTCTAGATATATTATTTATATACTGTAAAAAACTTTTGGATAATATCAATTCATTTGCAAGTTTTCTTGCCCCAGATTTTGATAAATGAACACCATCAAATGTAAAAATTTCGCCATTTTTAGAGGTTAAAATTTTCCTATTATCTTGATCATTAAAGGCACATTGTGTATTTATTCTTGCTGAAAATTCATTATTTTTCGAATTAGTTAATTCAAACGGATCATTAATACTACATATTTTAGTATCATTGTTTTCTATAACTAGATTGCTTCTCTCATAAGTTGATTTAAATAATATAGGATTCACGTTATAAACGAATCTTTCTCTTCCAGTTAATGCTATTATTTTTTTCTTATGTTTTAGAAGAGATTTCGGTATTATATTCATATCAGTCTGTATAATTATCAGATCCGCATTATTAAGAATATTAGTATCATTTAAATCAGCTATTTTTTTTTCTTCGCTATAAGTATATGAAAAGTCAAATTTAAATTTTTTAACTTCTGCAAGTTCTATAAGTGCATTTATAAGATCTCTAGCTTGACTATTACCATATACAAAGATCTTAATTGAATTATTATTCGAAAAAAATCGCTTATTTTTAAATATATATGGATAATCGGTATAGCCTTTGCCTCCTAAAAAGCCCTCAGGAGGCTTCCCATCTATCATTAATTCTGGAAATCTTAGTTCAAATAAGCCATTGAAAGCAACAATTGGAATATTAGATGTTATTAAAAATAGTGAAGTAAAAAATAATGATTTAAGAGATTCTAAATATTTAATTAAGTGGAATGTAAATTTAAAATTTTTGTTTTTATTCTCAACAACTTCAAACATTAAAATTCCTACAAATAATGATAAAAAAGTTAAAAATAAGTTTGTTTTGATACTTAATTCGTTTAAGTTACTTATTCTTGAAAATGCAAATATTGGCTGATGATATAAATATATTGAGTAACTCGATACCCCAATATATGTAATTAAGGGTAATGAAAGGAACTTTATCGCGAATGTTTTTCTTGACTCAATACATATAATCCCTATAGAAACTAAAGGAAAAATCATTAGTGGGTTAGGTGAAAATTTTAAATTATCTATAGGAAAGATTAAGGTGAGAATTATTATAATAAATGAGAAATTAGTTAAGCATAAAGGTAATTTACAAATGCGATTTTTGAATTTAACTAGAATGAAAGCTGCTAATATTCCTATTGAAAATTCCCAAAACCTTGTGGGTAAAAGAAGGTAGTTTGCTTCTTGAAAATAAATAAACCCAACCGAGCAGAATATAAAACTGACCACTGATCCAATCAAAAAAATATATTTGGCATACCTTTTAAACCTAAAAGATTCAATAAAATAAAAAATAATTGATATTAATAAATAGAATTGTTCTTCAAGACCCAAACTCCATGTATTAAATAAAGGTTTCATTTCATTTGCAAGACTCCAATAACCACCAGTTAAAAAAAGTAAAAAATTATTTAATCCTAGTAATGAAGCAATTACACTTTGACTAAAATTCTCTAAATAATCTGGTTGCATCGTAAAAAAAGAAATTGGCAAGCATATTAAAATGCATACTAATAACTGAGGATATATTCTTAATATTCTTTTTTTCCAGAAATTACTAACAGAAAAACTTTTATTTAAAAAAAAATATTTCTTACTTATTAAAAATCCACTTATTACTAAAAAATAATCAACTCCAACAAAACCATTTGGAAATTGTTCTGGAAAGGCATGAAAACAAACAACTGATAAAACTGAGATTGCCCTTATTCCATCTATATGTTTTATTCTCATAAAAAGATTATTTTTTTAATTTATTTGAACTATAGTTTGTTTCCCTTTAATATTAAAAGTCTTATATGTATATTCGTAAGATTCAAATAATTCATCAAATATCTCTTGATTCATATTCTTTTTTAAAGCTTTTGATATTGAATGATCTGTAAAATCTACATATTCTTCAGGAACCGTATAGTATGTAATTATGGAAATTTTTCTTAGAAATTTTAAAATTATATTTTTAAAAATATTCATCTAATTACTCTACAATAATTAAATAATATATCACATCTCAGAAAATTAATTTTTTTGGTTTTTAAAGATATTAAATTAATAATTATTCATATTATTAAATATTTAACTTATAAATCATTTATGTAAAAAAACTTT
>MDTE01008045.1_pt1 | contig 23866 bp, 15 predicted proteins | sample 811231 | NCBI WGS metagenome assembly MDTE01 (sample SAMN05326651, study PRJNA326480) | marine metagenome | isolation source: seawater | place: Indian Ocean: Red Sea | collected 2010 | reverse complement strand
TGTCTGCCTTCAAATTTAGGTCGAACCTCAACTTGGCCTATATCTTTGGTGTCAGTAATAATCCTTGCCATTAAATCTTTGCCTAATTGAATATGTTGCATTTCTCTTCCTTTAAATTTAACTGTAAATTTAACCTTGTCACCCTTAGTAAGAAATTTTTTAGCATTTTTTATCTTAAAATTATAATCATGTATTTCTGTTCCTGGTCTTAATTTTAATTCTTTTAGTGCTGCGATTTTTTGATTTTTTTTTGCTTTATTAGCTTTTTTTTGCATATCATATTTATATTTTCCCATATCCATAATTTTACAAACTGGTGGATTTGCATTTGGTGATATTTCTATTAAATCAAGACCTTCGCTTTTAGCTGTTTCAATAGCTTTCTTTATTGGTAGAACTCCAAGATTCTGTCCATCGCTATTAATCACTTGAACATCTAAACTTCTAATTCTCTCATTTGTTTTAGGTCCATGATATTTTTGTCTTCTATGAAAAAAATTTGGTTTATTTTTAGACACTTAATTAATAGGGAGTTTGTTTAACAGTTTAATTTTTTCTACAGCTTTTGAAAATTTTATCTTTTCTTGCTTTTCAGAGCCTAGTCTTCTCAATGTTATACTTTTTTCAGACACTTCTTTTTTTCCACAAATCAGCATTAATGGTATTTTTGATAAAGAATGTTCTCTTATTTTATAATTTATTTTTTGATTTCTCAAATCCACTTCGCATTTTATACCTTCTTTGAAGAGGTCTTCAAATATTTTTTTTGCATAGTCATTGTGTTCTTCTGCGATGGGCAATACAACAGCTTGTGAAGGTGATAGCCAGAATGGAAGTTTTCCAGCATAATTTTCAATTAAAATACCAATAAACCTCTCTAACGACCCAAATAATGCTCTATGAATCATTACGGGAACTTTTTTTGAACCATCTTTGTCTACAAAAGTTGCACCGAGTCTTCCTGGTAAGTTAAGATCTACTTGAACTGTTCCACATTGCCAGTCTCTACCAATTGCATCACGCAAAACAAATTCAATTTTTGGTCCGTAAAAAGCACCCTCACCTTTATTAACACTGTATTCTAACTTTGTTTTTTTAATTGCTGCTAATAAAGCTTTTTCAGATTTATCCCAAACTGAATCCTCTCCAACTCTTTTTTCTGGTCTGTCAGAATATTTTAGGAATACCTTTTTAAAGCCTAAATCTTTATAAATATCCAAAATTAGCTTTGTAACATTAATGCATTCTTGTGTAATTTGTTCTTCCGTGCAAAAAACATGTGCATCATCTTGTGTAAAGGCTCTTACCCTCAAAAGACCATGTAAAGCTCCTGATGGTTCATACCTATGAACTTTTCCAAATTCTGAAAGTTTTAGTGGTAAATCTCTATAACTTTTAAGTCCTTGATTAAATACTTGAACACACCCCGGACAATTCATTGGTTTAATTGCGAAAACTTTTTCATCTGGCGTTTCTGAAGTAAACATTAAATCACCAAATTTTTCCCAGTGACCAGATTTTTCCCAAAGTTTCTTGTCTAGTAATTCTGGAGTATTAATCTCTTTGTAACCTGCATTTCTTTGTTTTAGTCTCATATACTCAATAAGTCTTTGAAATAAATTCCATCCTTTCTCATGCCAAAATACCGACCCAGGGCTTTCTTCTCTAAAGTGAAATAAATCCATTTCTTTACCCAATTTTCTATGATCTCTTTTTTCAGCTTCTTCTAATCTATGCAAGTAATCATCTAATTCCTTTTTTGAGCTCCAACATGTTCCATAAATTCTTTGTAACATTTCGTTATTAGAGTCTCCTCTCCAATACGCTCCCGCTACCTTTGTTAATTTAAAAGCTTTACCAATTTTCCCTGACGAGGTTAAATGTGGTCCTCTGCATAAATCGTACCAAGTTTCTCCATGATGATATACAGAAAGTTCTTCATTTTCAGGTATGCTCTCGATAATTTCTGCTTTATATTTTTCGCCAATCTTTTTGAAATGTTCTATAGCATCTTTTCTTTCCCATACTTCTCTCTTAGTTTTTATATCTCTGTCTACAATTTCTGACATTTTTTTTTCGATTTTGTTTAAGTCATCACTATTAAAAGGTTCTTTTCTAGCAAAATCATAATAAAAGCCATCTTCGATTACAGGTCCAATTGTTACCTGGGTTCCTGGGAACAGCTCTTGAACTGCCATAGCCATTATATGAGCTGCGTCGTGTCTTATTACATCTAGACCTTCTTTATCTTTATTCGTAATTATTTTTACAGAAGAATCTTTTTGGATTGAGAAACTAAGATCTTTTAATTCACCATCTACACTCACAATAAGCGCTTGTTTTGAAAGTGATTTGCTTATCTTTTCAGCAATTTCTAAACCAGTTGTTTTATTTTTAAAGTTTAGCTTTTTTCCGTCAGGTAAAGTTATATTTGGCATTTATTTAATTAACTTTTTATATTCTAAAAAAGTAGAATAACACATTTGTTCTACATCAAATTTTTTTAATATATTTTTCCTACCCTCATTTCCAATTGATTGCAACTTGTCTTTATCCATTTCCATTAATTTATTTAAATTTTCAGCAAGAGACTCGGGTTTATTATTCTCAAATAAGAACCCTGATTTACCGTCTATTATTGTTTCTCTGGAACCGCCATGATTGCTTGCAACAATCGGTCTCCTCATGGATTGGGCTTCTACTGAAATTCTACCGAATGCCTCTGGTTCAATAGATGAAGATACGACAATATCTGAGACATAATAAGCTAGGGGCATTTCACTAAGATGTTGAATAAAAAAAACTTGTTTTTTTAAACCATATTTTTCAACAGTTGAAATTAGTTTTTTAAAATATACTTTTCTTCCTTGATGTGACCCAAGAATAATTGCTTGAAAGTTTTCTTTCTTAAATTTAGTTTTTAGTATCTTTAGTGAATCAATGAACATCTCCTGGCCCTTCCACCTAGTAAGTCTCCCAGGTAGAAGTATTTTAAACTTTTCTGAGCTAAGATTCACTTTAGAATAAACTTTATTTACTTTGTCATTTGTAATATTTGAATTATCAAAATAATCAGTATTAATTCCACGAAAAATCACCAATAGTCTCTTTTTTGAATTAATAAGTTTACCGTAATTTTTATTTATGTGATTAAAAACATAATTAGAACCTGCAATTATTAAGTTTGATCTTACCATAACAGAATTGTAAAACTTTTTAAAAACATTTGAGAAGTTATAAATTCCATGAAAAGTTGTCACAAATTTAGTTTTAGTCATTATACAAGATAAATAACATGACCATGCCGGCGCTCTACTTCTGGCATGTACTATATTAATTCTAAGAAAAATTATAATAAAAGAAATGATAATTGTATTAAGTAAAATTAGTATTGGGTTCTTTGATTGAACAGGCAATCTAAAGACTTTGACTTTGTCTTTTCTTATAAATTTTAAAAGCGGCCCTCCACTAGTAATTATATAAGATTTACAATTTTTTTCAGCTAAGTAATGTGCAACGTCATAACAACCAGTCTCTGCCCCGCCATAACCTAGTTTTGGAATTACTTGTAATACTTTAAAGCTCATTAATTGATTTTTCCCAATCTAAAGCAGTCTTCAAAGTATAATTTAAATTATTAAATTTTGGTTTCCAATTAAATTTTTTTTTAAACTTTTCGCTATTTGCAACAGAAATTGGAATATCTTTTTCTCTTCTTGGCCCTATTTCAACTTTTAATTTGCTGCTAATAATGTTTTCCATTTCTGTTATTACCTCTTTTACAGAATAACCTGCTCCATAACCACAATTATAAATATCAGAAATAGAATTTTTAAAAATAAAACTTGCCGCAAGAGAGTGTATTTCAGCAATATCAGATACATGTATAAAATCTCTAATTGCTGTACCATCTTTAGTTTTGTAATTATCTCCATTTATAATTATTTTTTCTCTTTTTTTAGCTGCAGCTTCACAAACCACTTTAATAAGGTTTGACGACGATTTAGATATTAGACCAGATCTTTTTAATTTATCTGCGCCAGCAACATTAAAATATCTAAAAATTATATATTGTAAATTTTGAATTTTTGAATTTTCTATTAAAAATTTTTCTATTTCATATTTTGATTTTGCATAAGGATTGATGGGGTTCAACTCGTCAGTCTCTTTTTTGTAAGTAGATCCAGAATTTCCATAAACTCCAGCTGTTGAAGAAAAAATGACTTTCTTAATATTATTTTTAAAACATAAATTAAAAAAAATTTTAGATTTTTCAAAATTGTTAACATGGTATTTGTCAGGATTTAATACAGACTCGTCTACCTTCGTAAGACCAGCAAAATGCATCACAAGATCGAATTTATTTTTCTTTAAAATTTCATTTATCTTTTCAATATCTGAAATATCACATCTAAAATAATCTGATTTCGCTGGAACAAGTTTTTTTGTGCCTGTAACAAGACTATCGATTATCGTCACTTTATGTCCATTGTCTAAAAGACTTAAAGCAACATGACTACCGATATAGCCTGCTCCACCAGTCAAAAGTATATTCATATTAGAAATTTAACATTTATTTAAATTAAATGACAAAATAATATACTATCAGATTTGTTGAATAAGTTTTATATGAAAAAATTTAAATATCTAAAAATATCAAAAACAAAAAAACTCAGATATCTCAATAATTATTACAAAAAAAATCTATACATTGTTTTTCTTCCTGGTTTTCAATCGGATATTGTCGGTGAGAAACCACAGGCATTCTTAAAATATGCAGTCAAACAGAAACTGGGGTTTTTAGCATTAGAGTACTCTGGGCATGGGAAATCCTCGGGAAAATTCATACAAGGTAATATTAGCAAATGGAGAAACGATGTAAAAATTACAATACAAAAAGTAGTCAAAAAAAATAATTTCATTTTGGTTGGTTCAAGTATGGGTGCCTGGTTATCTATACTTCAATTTAAATATTTTAAAAAACAAATTAAAGGATTTGTAGGTATAGGATCAGCTCCTGAGTTTTTAACTCGACTTATGTGGAAAAAATTTTCCAAAAAAATTAAAAAAGAAATTTTAGAAAAAGGCATAAGTATTGTTAAGCATGGTGAATATACCTATTCAATAACTCGACAACTTATAAAAGATGGAAAAAAAAATAAAGTTTTATCTAGTAAAATTAGATTACCAATAAATGTTAGCTTATTTCATGGAAGTAAAGATAATGTAGTACCAGTATCGTTTTCCAAAAAAGTTTTAAAAATTTTTACTAAAAGTAAAAAAAAACTTATTGTCATAAAAAATGGAGATCATAGTCTTTCAAGTAAAAAAAATATAAAAAGAATTATTAATGGAATTAGTGAGATTGTTAAAAATACTTTTTTAAAATAGATATATTTGGTCTCATCCAAAAATAAATATCATTTACAATTTTTCTAAGACCTCTTCGGGGTTCCCACTTATAAAGTTTTTTAACATAGCTTATGTTTGAAACATAGTAAGGTACATCATAAGGCGATGTTTTTTTAACAATACCAATTTTTATTTTGTTTTTCGTAATTTGTTCAGATAGCTCAGTGAGTTTAATTAGGTTTATTGAGTTTTTATAACCTCCGCCAACATTCATAAGTTTATTATTAATTTTATTAATTTTTTTTATCTGTAACAAAATTAGTTCACATAAATCATCAATATGAAGTACATCCCTTACTTGTTTGCCAGTCCCTCCAAAACCAATATAATTTAATTTCAATTTATTTAGATGCCTCCATACCCATAAGCTCACAAAACCTTGTTCCTCTTTGCCAAATTGCCAGGGACCAGATACGAGTGCCACTCTATTTATAAGATATTTTATTTTATGAAGATAAGAGTATTCTTTTATTAAAAGCTCAGAACTTAATTTTGTAAAACCATAAATTGATTTAAAGTTTTCAACATTGAAATTTTCAGATACAGATCTTTTTTTTTTTAATTTAAACAAACTTTCTATTGCATAAACTCTTGAGCTCGAAAGGTAAATTATATCTGACCTATCCTTAGCGCATTTTTTTAAAATATTAAAAGTAGCTACGAGGTTTGATTTAAATACTTCATCAACTTTGTTTCGAGATACTTCAATAGCTGGTTCTGCAGCACAATGTATTACCAAATCAAATTTAGGAAGTCTTTGAACTTTTTTTAAATTTGTTAAATCAATTTTAAAATTTTTAATTTTTAATTTTAATAATCTTTTATAATTTAAAATTGACCCTTTTCTTGATAAATTATCAACACTTGTAACTTTTGCTTTTTTAATTTTACTTTTTAAAAATAATCCAAGATTAGAACCTATAAAACCACATCCACCAGTGATTAAAATCTTCATTTTTATTATCCTGTCTGTAAAATATTCTTTTTTAGAGTAATTGGATTCTCTAGTTTGTTCAACATTTCAATTGGACAAACTTGTTTAAAATTTTCTAATTCTTCAGAAAAATTGTCTAAAATATTTTGTGAAGTTTTAGATCTTGTTTCTGAATTATACTCTTCTATTAATATTTTAAGTCTTTCACGCCAGTAATTTGTTTCAGGTTTTTGCCATATAACAGAAGTTGGATTTACATAATTTTCAAATACATTTTTCGGATCATATACAAAAGCTATTCCTCCTGTCATACCAGCAGCAAAATTATCACCAATATTACCCAGTATTACCACCTCTCCACCTGTCATATATTCACAACCGTTGGCATCACAACCCTCTATAACGGATATCCCTCCTGAATTTCTGACGGCAAATCTTTCTCCTGCTTTACCTGCCGCAAAGAGTTTCCCTGAGGTTGCACCATACAATACAGTGTTTCCGATAATTGTGTTTTCATTTGTCTTCAAATTGTTTTCTTTAGAAGGTTTCACTATTATTGTTCCTCCTGACAGACCTTTTGCTACATAATCATTAGCATCTCCAGTTAAATTTATTTTAATACTTTTAGTTAAGAAAGCTCCTAAAGATTGCCCCGCAGATCCAGAAAGATTAAGTGTTAAATTATTAATTTGCAAAGTATCTCCAAAATTTTTAAAAATATAATGAGATAATCTTGTACCAACTGCTCTATCTGTATTTTCAACTTTTAAATCATGGAAAATTTTATCCTTTCTTCCTAGCTTTTCTTTTATAACACTCCATGTTTTCTCATCGACATTATTATCTGGTACTGGGTTTATAAGATCGCTTTCAGAATACATTTTGTTTTTACCTGGATCAGTTTGAATTAAGAGAGGGTTTAAATCTAAATCATCAAGATTAGGAGAGCCTCTACTTACTTGGTGTAAAAGATCTGTTCTGCCAATTACATCTTTAAGAGATCTGAACCCAAGTGAGGCCAATATTTCTCTTACCTCCATAGCTATGAAAGTAAAAAAATTCACAACTTTTTCAGGAGTTCCAGTGAATTTTTCTCTTAACTTTTTATCTTGAGAACAAACTCCAACCGGGCATGTATTCGAATGGCATTGTCTAACCATTATACATCCCATTGCTATTAAAGATGAAGTTCCCATACCGTATTCCTCCGCGCCCATCATTGCAGCAATAACAACATCTCTTCCAGTTTTTATACCTCCGTCTGTTCTTAAGGTAACTTTGTGTCTGAGTTGATTTAATGTTAAAATTTGGTTTACCTCAGTTAAACCCATCTCCCAAGGTATGCCTGCATATTTAACACTTGTTTGCGGGCTTGCGCCTGTGCCACCTGAATGTCCTGAGATTAGTATCACATCTGCTTTAGCTTTTGCCACTCCTGCAGCAATTGTGCCAATCCCAGTTGCAGCTACAAGTTTTACACCTATTCTTGCTTTAGGATTTACTTGTTTTAAATCATAAATTAATTGTGCTAAATCCTCTATTGAGTAAATATCATGATGGGGTGGAGGTGAAATTAATGTTACTCCTGGTGTTGAATATCTTAATTTTGCAATTTCCTCTGTAACTTTAAAACCTGGTAACTGCCCACCTTCACCAGGCTTAGCACCTTGTGCAATCTTAATTTCAATTTCCTTGCAATTATTTAAATATTTTACAGTAACGCCAAATCTCGCAGAAGCCACTTGTTTAACTTTTGAATTTGCAGAATCTCCATTTTTAAGAGGTTTAGATCTTTTTTCGTCTTCACCTCCTTCTCCGCTGCATGAAGAACCATTGATCCTGTTCATTCCTATTGCGAGCGTTTCGTGTGCCTCTGCAGACAAAGCACCATGGGACATGCTGCCACTACCAAATCTTGGTGTAATTTTTTTAATTGACTCAACTTCGTTTATATCAATTGGTCTATTTATTTTTCTAAACTCTAGCAAGTCTCTTAGATTAGTAGGATTTAAATTGTTCATTATTTCTGAATATTTTTTAAAAGTTTCATATGATTTTTTACCAACTGAACTCTGTAAAAGATGTATAAGATTTCCTTGAAATTGGTGATTTTCTCCAGATTTTCTATATTTATAAAGGCCGCCAATTGGTAAGGCCACTATATTTTTTTGGTTTGCTTTAAAGTGTAATTCTCTAATTTTTTTTTCTATTCCATAAATTCCTATACCAGATATCCTAGATGTCATTCCTGGAAATAAATCTGCAACCAAGCCTCTGCTCAATCCCACAGCTTCAAAGTTACATCCTCCTCTATAAGAGCTTAAAACTGAAATGCCCATCTTAGACATTATTTTTAATAGTCCTGCATTTATAGATTTTTTGAATCTTTCAACGCAAGTATTAAAATCTAAGTTTCCAAATAATTTTTTTTCATATCTTTGATAGATACTATCTATTGCTAAATATGGATTTATCGTGGTTGCACCGACACCGATCAAAACTGCAAATGAATGGGTATCCATTGCTTCAGAGGTTTGAACATTTATTGATGCATATCCTCTTAAAGAGTGTTTAACTAAGTTTGAATTTATTCCACCTACGGCCAAAATCATGGGCACATTCGCCCTGCTCTCAGAAATATTTTGATCAGATAAAATTAAGTGATTTGCACCTTCTCGGACTGCAATTTCTGATTCTTCTTTGATTTGATCTAGTCTTATTTTTAAATTATCTTTTAGATTGAAAGTACAATCTATAACTCTTACTTTTTCAGAAAACATATTTCTAAATTTTTTAAGCTGCGAGTTGGTCAGAATTGGGCTATCTAGAACATAAATATTCTCTTTTGTTAAATTCTCAAAATCTAAAATATTACCTAAGTTACCAAATCTAGTTTTTAAACTCATAACCTTATTTTCTCTTAAAGAATCTATTGGTGGGTTGGTGACCTGGCTAAAATTTTGTCTAAAATAATGGGAAATTGGTCTATAATGATTTGATAAAACAGCAACAGGAGTATCGTCACCCATTGAACCTGTGGCTTCTTTTGCATCTTCTACCATCGGGTGGAGTATCAATTCTAAATCTTCAATACTATATCCTGATAAAAATTGCCGTTTCCTTAGATCCTCTTTAGAAAAATTACAAAATTCGTTTTCAGTAATAATTTTTTTATCTAAATGAATTATTTGTTTGTTAAATTGTTTGTAATCTTTTGACAAATAATCTTTAATATCTTTATCTTTGAAAATCTTTCCCTTTTTTAAATTAACTGCTATAAGCTGGCCCGGTCCTAATCTTCCCTTTGATTTTATCTTCCTCTCAGGAATTTCCACCATACCAGTTTCTGATCCTGCACAGAATATATTATCAGAAGTAATTGAATATCTTAAAGGCCGAAGACCATTTCTGTCTGTTGCAGCTATAACCCATTTGCTATCTGTAGCGCATATAGCAGCTGGTCCATCCCACGGTTCTATTGTGCTATTTAAAACATCAAAAAGCTGTTGATGAGCTTTTGGTAAAATTTTACTTCTTTTTGACCATGCATCAGGCATCATCATTAATTTAATTAATGGTACTGGTTTGCCAGAATGAATTAAAATTTCAAAAACATTATCTAGTGCGGCAGAGTCTGAATTTCCAGGTGTTATAACTGGTTTTAGATCTTCTACATTTTTAAAAAGATTGCTTGACATATCTTGTTCATGAATTTTCATCCAGTTAATGTTGCCTTTGAGTGTGTTGATTTCTCCATTGTGAGCTAGACATCTAAATGGTTGAGCTAATTTCCAACTTGGAAAAGTATTTGTAGAAAATCTTTGATGAAAAATAGCATATCTAGATATGAAACGTTCATCATTTAAATCAGGATAAAAATCAGATAAAGCCTCTGCTAAAAACATTCCTTTATAAATAATAGATCGTGAGCTTATCGAGCATATATAAAAATCATCAATTTGCTCTTTTCTTGTAACTTTTAGTATTTTTTTTCTCGATACAAAAAGGAGTCTTTCCAGTTCGTTTCTCTCAATTGATTTATTACTTTTAAAAATCACCTGGGTTATTTCTGGTCTATTTGAATCTGCAGTTTTTCCTAAAACACTTGGATTTACTGGAACCTGCCTCCACCCATAAATATAGAAATCTTCTTCTAATAGGGTTTTTTCTACAATTGTCTTTGCTTTTTCTTGCATAGCGTATTCATTTTTTGGCAAGAAAATCATGCCAACACAAATTTCGTCAGTACCTTTGTGTTCGTGACCTGTATCTTTTATTTTTTCTAAAAAAAATTTTTTTGGTATCTCTATGCAAATACCGGCACCATCACCTGATTTACCATCTGCATCAACAGCTCCTCTGTGCCAAACAGATTTTAAGGACTCAATACCGTATTCGACAACTTTTCTTCTTTTAGTTCCATCAAGTGAAGCTATTACTCCAACTCCACAAGCATCATGTTCTAAAGAGGAATTATAAGAATAATTTTTCTCCAGAAGTTTTTTATTTTTTAAATACAATTTCATGCAGCTTGTTCTTTCTTTTTGATAATAGTATTTAAGTATTTTTGTATTTCTGATGCTGCATCTCTACCGTCTCTTATTGCCCAAACAACCAAAGAAGCACCTCTAACGATATCACCGGCTGCAAAAACGCCATCAAGACTTGTTTGCATAGTTTTTAAATCTATCTTGATTGTTCCCCATTTAGAAATAGCTAATTCTTCAGCGTTGAACAATTTTGGAATATTTTCCGGATCAAAGCCTAAAGATTTTATTACTAAATCAGCTGGTATTTTATACTCTGAGTCTTTTTCAATTTCTGGTTTTCTTCTTCCTGATGCATCTGGCTTTCCTAATTTCATTTTATTAACTTCAACAGCACTTACTTTTGAATCGCCAATAAAACTTTTAGGACTTGTTAACCATACAAACTCAACACCCTCCTCTATCGCATTGCCTACTTCTCTTGCTGAACCTGGCATATTTTCTCTATCCCTTCTATATAGACATTTAACAGATTTTGCTTTTTGTCTAACAGAAGTCCTAACGCAATCCATTGCCGTATCACCACCTCCTATTACCACGACATTTTTACCTTCAGCATTTAATGTACCATCGTCAAATAATTTTACTTTATCGCCTAAACCTTTTCTATTTGATGCAGTTAGAAATTCCATTGCAGGGAAAATATTTTTTAAATTATGACCAGGGATATTAATCTCTCTTGCCTTGTAAACCCCTGTAGCGATTAAAATCGCATCATGCTTTTCTTTCAATTCATGTAAAGTTTTGTCTTTTCCAACTTCAAAGTTTTGTACAAATTTAATTCCACTGTTTTTTAGAAGTTTAGTTCTTCTTTCTACAACAAATTTTTCAAGTTTAAAATTTGGTATTCCGTAAATTAAAAGTCCTCCTGGTCTATCGTATCTATCATATATAGTTATTTGATAACCAGATTTTCTAAGTTCTTCAGCACACGCCATACCTGCGGGGCCTGCGCCAATTATACCAACAGATTGTTTTAATTCTCTTTTTACTTTAATTGGTTTTACCCAATCTTTTTCCCAAGCAGTATCGGTTATATATTTTTCAACTGAACCTATTGTAACTGTGCCATGACCAGATTTTTCTATTACACAATTACCTTCACATAATCTATCCTGAGGACAAATCCTGCCACAAATTTCTGGCATGTTATTTGTGCTTTGAGCGAGTTCATAAGCTTCCTCCAATCTACCTTCAGCAGTAAGTTTGAGCCAATCAGGAATATTATTATGGAGTGGGCAATGAATTTGGCAAAAAGGTACTCCACACTGTGAGCATCTGCTCGACTGTTCTTTAGCTTTTTTATTAATAAACTCACCGTAGATTTCATTGAAATCTTGCTTTCTTTGATCTACAGATCTTTTAGGAGGATTCTGTAGATCTAAATTTACGAATTTAAGCATTTTCTTTGACATCTTAAAAAAATAAAGCAATTGTAATTGATTTAAAAGGTTATTTAGGTCACATTTGTTTACCTTTTTTTAAAAAAAACCCTAATTTATTGATCTTTTTATGCATAACAGATATGCAAGAATTTAAGTGAAACCCAAAGTTGAGTAAAATATAAGTTTATATCTACCAATGGAAAATTTTCTACAAATATTTTTTATTTCAATTATCCAAGGTGTTACAGAATTTATACCCGTAAGTTCTTCAGCACATATAGGTATTTTATCAAAAATATTTGGTTATCAAGATGTAGAGCTGATTATAAGTGTGAGTGCTCATTTTGGATCTTTAGTAGCCGTGATTTTTTTCTTTAAAAAAGAAATTTTGGAATTTTTTAAAAATAAAGACTTATTTTTTAAATTAACAATTTCATCAATACCACTGGGTTTATTTGGCTTTATTCTTTTAAAATATAATATAGTTTCATATCTGAGATCTTTGGAGGTAATTGGTTTTACAACAATTATATTTGGGCTACTCCTTTATATCTCTGATAAGTTTAAAATCAAACAAAGCTTAAGAAGTAATTTTGATATTAAATCTGCACTAGCAATAGGGTTCTTTCAAGTACTTGCTTTAGTTCCTGGTGTAAGTAGATCTGGTATTGTTATTACGGGAGCTAGATTTTTGAGATTTAACAGAGTAGATTCGGCTAAAATTTCTTTTTTGTTATCAATACCTGCTTTAGGAGCCTGGAGTCTATATGGTTTTTACGATCTAGCACAAAAGGATAATAACTTGTTAAATATAGGGGCCTTTTTAACTACTTTCTTATCATTTATATTTTCTTATTTAACAATAAAATATTTTTTGGTTTATATGAAAAAATTTAATTTAAGCATTTTTGTAATTTATAGAGTATTATTAGGATCAATATTACTTATTATGGCCTATTTATAGTAGGAATGTTAAAATTAGAATTATGAAAAAAACAACTACAAAGAATAAAACTATAGCTTTTTGTAAGGACATAATGTTTAAATATGTGATTTCAACTATTATTAATAGCAAAAAGAAATATTTTAATCAATGTCTCTAGTGTTAATAACAGGTTCATGTGGATTAGTAGGTTCGGAGTCCAGTATTTTTTTTGCAGAAAAGGGTTTTGAAATTTTAGGTATCGATAACAATTCAAGAAAATCTTTCTTTGGTCAAGATGGAGATATAGGTTGGGTTAAAAATAAATTAAAAAGAGATATTAAGAAGTATAATCATTTTAATTTAGATATAAGAGATTACAATGGATTAAAGAAAATTTTTAAAAAATATAAAAAAAGAATTAAGTTGGTTATTCATTCAGCTGCTCAACCATCCCATGATTGGGCCAAAAGTAATGTTTTCAGAGATTTTGATATAAATGCAAAAGGAACATTAAACTTATTAGAATTGACTAAAAAATATTGTTTTGAAACTCCTTTTATCTTTATGTCAACGAATAAAGTTTATGGAGATAATCCTAATAATTTGCCATTAATTGAAAAAAAAACACGTTGGGAAATAAAATCAAATCATATTTTTAGAAATGGAATCACAGAAAAAATGTCGATAGACAATTGTATACATAGCTTTTTTGGTGCCTCAAAAAGCTACGCAGATCTTGCTGTACAAGAGTACGGAAGAAATTTTGGAATGAAAACAGTTTGTTTTAGAGCTGGATGCATAACTGGACCTAACCATTCGGGAGCAAAACTTCATGGTTTTCTTTCCTATTTAATAAAGGTCGCATCTGAAAGAAAAAAATATTTTATTTATGGTTATAAAGGCAAACAAGTAAGAGATAACATTCACAGTTCTGATGTTGTCTCATGTTTTTGGGAATATTTTAAGAAACCAAGAAAAGGAGAAATATATAACATGGGAGGAGGTAGAAAATCTAATTGTTCAATTTTAGAAGCCTTTGAAACTATTGAGAAACTTACAAATACTTATACAAAGAAAGAATTTAAAAGAGAAAACAGAGTTGGTGACCATATTTGGTATATATCTAATATGAAAAAATTTAAGAGTCATTACCCAAAATGGAAACAAGTTTATAATTCAGAGAAAATTATTAGCCAACTTTTATCAAAAAGAAAGTTTTAGAAAATTCGAAATTAATTCTAATCCTTTTTTTCCACTTTTTTCAGGATGAAACTGACACCCTATAATATTATTTTTTGATACAATTGCTGGAATATTATGACCTCCAAAGTTATAAGTTGCTAAGATATTTTCATTTTCAGACGGAATTACATAATAAGAGTGAACAAAATAATAAAAATTATTTTCATTAATCAATTTTGCAAACTTAGAAAAATTTTTATTGTTAAAATTTTTATTTTTATTTAATTTAAACCATCCAATATTTGGAATCTTAAGGTTTTTTTTATCATTTGATTTCGAGGGTAATTTTTTAACTTTACCACCAATAAGTTTTAACCCCTCACAAATTCCAAATTCCTCACTTTCATCGAAAAACAATTGTAGCCCAAGACAAATTCCAAATAGAGGAATTTTTTTTTCTTTAACTTTTTTGAGGGTTTCAATTAATTTTCTTTCCACAAGAGTATTCATAACCTTTTTAAAAGCTCCAACTCCTGGAAAAAAAACTTTGTCAGCTGATAAAATTATTTTTGAGTCTGAAGAAATACTTACATTTGGATTAAAGTTTTCTACAGCTCTCTTTAAGCTTAAAATATTGCTGCTACCAGTGTCTATTATTACTATTTTTTCGACATTCATTTTTAAAAATTCATTATCTGGAGGTCCCAGAAGGATTTGAACCCTCAACCTTCTCGTCCGTAGCGAGACGCTCTGATCCAATTGAGCTATGGGACCATATTAATTGAAGTATCAAAGAAATTGGCAACTTTAAAGGTTTTTATATAGCATTGATATAAGTTAAATTTGAATGTAATTACTTTATAAATGTTTGATAAAAAAAATGTAGTAATTACATCGGCTGTGAGAACTGCAATAGGTTCTTTGGGTGGGACTCTTAAAAATACCCCTGCGTTCAAATTAGGATCTTCTGTAATTTCAAACGCAATTAAAAAATCTAATTTAAAAACTTCAGATATAGATGAGGTAATAATGGGCCAAGTTTTGACTGGTGGTGCCGGGCAAAATCCAGCGCGACAAGCTTCGATGGACTCTGGAATACCTAAAGAGATTCCTTCGTATGTTGTAAATCAAGTATGTGGATCAGGTCTAAGATCAATAGCTTCGGGATTTCATTCAATACTCTCAAATAATTCAAAAATTGTTTTGGCGGGGGGTCAAGAAAGTATGTCACAATCTCCCCATGTGATTCATTTAAGAAATGGAAAAAAACTTGGTGACACAGAATTGATCGACTCTATGATTAAAGATGGTCTTTGGGATGCGTTTAATGGGTATCATATGGGTATTACTGCTGAGAATGTTGCACAGCAATTTCAAGTTACAAGAAAAGATCAAGACAAATTTGCTTTTGACTCTCAAACAAAAGCTCTTAGGGCACAAAAAGAAAATAAGTTTAAAGATGAAATTACACCATTTGAAATACAATTAAAAAAAGGGAATGTAACTTTTAATAAAGACGAACACCCTAGGGTAACTACTTCTTTAGAAACTCTTTCAAGATTAAGAAGTGCTTTTCAAAAAGACGGTACTGTTACAGCTGGTAATGCGTCTGGAATTAATGATGGAGCTGCTGCAGTGATATTAATGTCAAAAGAAGAAGCTGAAAAAAGAGGTATAAAACCTTTGGTGGAAATTAAGTCTTGGGCATCTTGTGGTGTTGACCCCTCTATTATGGGAACTGGTCCTATTCCCTCATCAAAAAAAGCTTTAGAAATAGCTGGATGGGACTCAAAAGAATTAGACCTGATAGAAGCAAACGAAGCTTTTGCAGCTCAAAGCTGTGCAGTAGTGAAAGAATTGTCTCTTCCAATGGAAAAAGTAAACGTAAACGGTGGAGCAATAGCTTTAGGTCATCCAATTGGTGCATCAGGAACTAGAATTTTTGTTACACTCGTTCATGAAATGATAAAAAGAGATGTAAAAAAAGGTTTGGCAACTTTATGTATTGGAGGTGGTATGGGTGTTGCCATGTGTGTGGAGAGAAAATGAAAATTTCAAAACAAATTAGAAAAGACTCTAGGAGGTCAAAAAAAAAGTTACCATTTACAGTTAGAGGTTACCAAATCTATTATATTACAATTATAGCTATTGTTCTTTTAATTGGTTTTAGCCAGGTATTTTCTTAATAAAATTTTTTGAATAAGTACCTGGGAGTTAACTTCAACTCTCTTTTTTTTAAATATAAGTCTTAAAAGTTGCATAATTTATATTGCAATAGTGAAGTGTCAAAAAAGCGGATAAATTGTGTCAAAAATTGTGTATAATAATTAAATGTCAAAGAACATTTCAGTACCAGATATTGGTGATTTTAAAGATGTAGAAATCATTGAGGTTTTGGTAAAACCTGGAGATAATATAAAAAAAAATGATCCAATAGTTACTTTAGAAAGTGACAAGTCAAGTGTTGAAGTGCCATCACCTTACGAGGGAAAAATATCTGAACTAAAAGTTAAAATAGGAGATAGAGTTTCAGAGGGAAGTATTCTTGCCACTTTGGAAGGTGGAAATGAAAATAAAGAGGAAACCATTAAACCAACGAAAGAAATAAAAAAAGTTAAAAAGGAAATAATTCGAAATACTGAAAAAATAAATGGTTTAAGAAATGGAAAAGAAACAATTTATGCCCAGCCTATTTCTAAAGATGATATAGATCCTGCGGAAACACAAGAATGGTTAGATTCGATCAGAGCAGTAGTTAAAGCAGACGGGTCTTCCAGAGCAGGCTATTTGCTGAAAAAAGTAATTGATGAAGCTTACACTCAAGGATTAATTTTACCTGATACAAGAACTACACCTTACATAAATACAATTCCTGCGACTGCTGATGTTAGATCTCCGGGAGATCAAAATTTAGAAAGAAAAATTAGAGCTTACATCAGATGGAATGCGGCTGCTATGGTTGTTAAGGCCAATAAAAAAAATCCAGAGTTAGGTGGCCACATAGGTACTTTTGCATCTGCAGCAACATTATATGACGTTGGTATGAACCACTTTTGGAGAGCAAAAAATAATAAGTTTGGTGGCGATTTAGTTTATTTTCAAGGTCATAGCGCTCCAGGTATGTACGCAAGAGCATTTTTGGAAGGAAGAATTTCAGAAAAACAATTAGATAAATTCAGACAAGAAGTTGAGAAAGGCGGACTATCTTCTTACCCTCATCCTTGGCTCATGCCAAAATTTTGGCAGTTCCCAACAGTCTCTATGGGACTTGGTCCTATGATGGCAATTTATCAGGCTAGGTTTACGAAGTATTTAATAAATAGAGGTCTTTTAAAAGATCAAGACAGAAAAATCTGGTGTCATTTAGGTGATGGTGAAATGGATGAGCCTGAGAGTTTTGGTGCAGTAGGATTAGCAGCAAGAGAGAAACTAGATAATTTAATTTTTGTGATTAATTGTAATCTTCAAAGATTAGACGGGCCTGTTAGAGGTAATGGAAAAATTATTCAAGAGCTTGAAGGTAGATTTAGAGGATCAGGCTGGAATGTAATTAAAGTGATTTGGGGCTCTTACTGGGATCAGCTTTTATCCAAGGATAAAACAGGTTTGCTTGTCAAAAGAATGAACGAGGCTGTTGATGGTGAGTATCAAGCTTTTAAGGCGAAAGGTGGTGCATATGTAAGAGAGAGATTTTTTGGAAAATATCCTGAACTGAAAGAATTAGTAGCAAATATGACGGATGCAGATATTTGGAAATTAAATAGAGGTGGTCACGACCCACACAAAGTTTATTCAGCTTATCACGCAGCTGTTCGGTGCAAAGGAAAACCAACAGTCATAATAGCTAAAACAATAAAAGGTTATGGGATGGGTAAATCTGGTGAAAGTATAAATACTACACACCAACAAAAGAAATTAGATGAAGAAGATTTACTATTTTATAGAGATAGATTTAATGTACCTCTTACTGACAAGCAGGTTAAAAATATTGAGTACTATAAACCTTCAGAAAATTCACCAGAAATTAAGTATTTAAAAAATTGTAGACATACGCTTGGTGGAAATATTCCTGAAAGAACTACTTTTGCAAAACCAGTTAAAACACCGCCGCAAGACATCTTTGAAAGTTTTATGAAATCTACAGGTGAAAAAGAAATGTCTACCACTATGGCACTTGTTCGAATGCTTGCAAATTTATTAAGAGACAAGAATGTGGCGCCAAGATTAGTGCCTATTATTGCAGACGAAGCAAGAACTTTTGGTATGGAAGGTTTTTTTCAAAAAATTGGTATTTATGCGCACGAAGGGCAAAAATACGAACCTGTGGACTCTGAACAATTAAGTTCTTACAGAGAAGACAAAAGTGGACAAGTTTTACAAGAGGGTATTACAGAGGCAGGTGCCATGTCATCATGGATCGCAGCTGGAACATCTTACACTAATCATGATATAGAAATGGTTCCTATTTATTTATTTTACTCAATGTTTGGTTTTCAGAGAATTGGTGATTTAGCTTGGGCGGCGGCAGATTCCCAAACGAGAGGTTTTTTGATTGGAGCAACTTCTGGAAAAACAACTTTAGCAGGTGAAGGATTACAACACCAAGATGGACATAGTCTTCTTATGGCATCTGCAATACCTAATTGTGTTAGTTATGATCCTACGTTTGCATACGAAATGGCAGTTATTTTTAGAGATGGATTAAAAAGAATGCATGAAAAAAAAGAAAACATTTATTACTACATAACTGCAATGAACGAAAATTATTCTCATCCTGAAAAACCTGCTGGTTCAGATCAGGGAATACTAAAAGGAATGTATTTATTTAAAAATTATAAGGGGAAAGGGAAAACTAAAGTGCAAATGCTCGGTTCGGGATCAATTTTAAGAGAAGTTATAAAAGCCGCTGAGACTTTGTCTAAAGATTATGGAATTGATTGTAATGTTTGGAGTGTTACCAGTTTCAATGAATTGAAGAAAGATGGTATGGAGGTAGAAAGAAGAAATTTATTAAATCCAAAAGAGAAACCTAAGAAAAGTTATGTACAAAAATGTTTGGACTCTCAAGAAGGTATTATATTTGCAGCATCAGATTATATAAGATCACATACAGACCAAATAAGACCATATCTTAATAAGCCATTCTATACATTAGGAACTGATGGTTTTGGAAGAAGTGATACTAGAAAGGAATTGAGAAAATTTTTTGAGGTTGATAAAAAACATATTGTTACATACACTTTAAGCGCTTTAGCAAAAGAACAACTGATGGCTTCAGAGCATGCTGAAAAGGCAATTAAAAAATACAATATTGATCAAACAAAAGTTTTTCCAACAAAATTATAGAGTTTAATGGCTGAAAAAAAAATATTAGTTCCAAACATCGGAGATTTTAAAAATGTCGAGGTAATTGAGGTTTTAGTTAAAGCTGGACAGCAAATAAATAAAAACGATCCTTTAATAACTTTAGAAAGCGATAAATCAAGTGTCGAAGTTCCTGCTGCAGATGGAGGAAAAATCAATAAAATTATGGTTAAAGTTGGTGACAAAGTTTCTGAGGGAAGTGAAATATTATTATTAGATACAGTTGGTAAAAAAGAGGAAATTAAACAAATAGTGAAGACAAAAGAGAGTATTGTTCCAAAAGAAATAGTAAAAGAAACTCCAAAAGAAATAGTTGCTGCTGTTAAAAAAGTTACAAAAGACGGTGTTTCATCTGCAAGTCCAAAAGTTCGAAAGTTTGCACGAGAATTAGGTGCTGATATTGTTCAGATACCTGGATCTCAAAGAGGTGGTAGAGTAACCGAAGAAGATGTTAAAAAGTTTGTAAGATCTCAAGTATCTGTTGATGAGGGAAAAGTTGAAAAAAAAATTTACAAGGACGAGTATCCTCATGAAGCATTTGGTGAAATAGAAAAAAAAGATCTGCCAAGAGTAAAGAAGCTTTCTGGTCCTCAGCTTGTAAGATCATGGACTGAAATTCCCCATGTAACACAGCATGATGAGATAGATATTACTGAAATGGAACAGTTTAGGTCAACTTTAATAGATAATTACACAGGTGAAAGAATTAGAATAAGTCCTTTGGCATTTATAACCAGAGCTGTAGTAAATGCTCTCAAAGAATATCCCAATTTTAATTCATCTATAGACTCTTAAAATAATAAATTAATATTTAAAAAGTATTATCATGTTGGTTTCGCTGTAGATACGCCACATGGTTTAATGGTTCCAAAAATAAGGAATGTAGATCAGATGGGTTTAAAAGATATCTTTGAGGAGCTAAAAAGAGTAAGTAAGTTGTGTAAACAACTTAAAATAGATAAAAAAGAATTTTTTGGTGGGTCTATGACAATTTCAAGTCTTGGAGGTATTGGTGGAAATTTTTTCACACCAATTATAAATCCACCTGAAGTAGCAATTTTAGGGGTTGGTAAAACTTTTGATAAAATCAAGAAAATTAATGGACAATTTATTGTAAGAAAAATTCTTCCAGTATCATTATCATATGATCACAGGGTTATTGATGGCGCAGAGGGTGCAAGATTTTGTGTACATTTATCAAAAAGTTTAGGCAAAGATTTTGCGTTCAAACTTGCTGTATAAATGAATAAAAAAGTATTTTCACTAATTTGTGCAATATCTTGCTCTGTTTTATGGGGTACCGCTTTTGTTGCTCAAGACATGGGTATGGATTATATCGGCCCTTATACATTTTCGGCAGCAAGATTGTATTTAGGATGCATAGCTTTATTACCATTTTTTTTTATTTTTGAGCTAAAAAAAATTACACAAAGTAAATTAAATTTTAAAATTATTATTCCATACTTTTTTCTTCTTGGTTTCTTCCTGGCCGCTGGTAATATTTTTCAACAAATTTCTCTTTTATATACCGATGTTGCAAATTCTGCTGTTTTTACTGTGTTGTATGTTGTTATAGTTCCTGTAATTGCCTACTTTCTATTTTCTAAAAAAATCCACAAATCTGTTTGGCCTTCAGTGTTAATGTGTTTAATAGGTGGTTTGCTGTTAAGTGAATTTGACAATTTAAGAGTAAGATTTGGCGACTCTTTAGTAGTCATTGGTGCATTTTTTTGGGCATTTCATATAGTTTTTATATCAAAACTTCTTAAAATTTTTGACTTTCCGATAACAATAGCTACCTTTCAGTGTCTTGCTGCTGCTATATTTTCTTCTGTGCCGGCATTTGCATTTGAATATGTTTCTTTTAAAGTGCTGTCTTTAGAGGCTGCAGAGTTAATGTATGCTGGTATTTTATCAAGTGGAATAGCATTTATGCTTCAAATCCTTGCTCAACAAAATCTATCTCCTGCACCTGTAGCAATTATTTTTTCTCTTGAAGGAGTTTTTGGATCTATAGCTGCATGGATGATGTTAGATCAATTCCTTAATGAATATAAAATATTAGGTATAATTATAATTTTATCAGCTGTTATTTTCTCACAACTAGCGCCAATGTATGATAAAAGAAAATATGGACGAAACTAATTCTGGTTATTCTAAGCATGTTGGTGGATTAAAAATTAAAAAAATTGATGATTCCAATTACGAATATCGTGCAGAAGTTAAAGAAATACACTTGAATACTGCTGGGATGGCGCATGGCGGGTTTTTAACTTTCATTGCTGATACCAGTATGGGAAATGGAGCTCATAAAGCAGCGGGGAATAGACGATGTGTAACTATTTCACTTGAGATGAAGTTTATTTCTGCTGCTAAATTAGGAGATGAATTAGTTGCAAAAGTAAGAATTCAAAAAAGAACAAGAACTTTAGTTTTTTTAACCTGCGAAATAATTAACTCAAATGGAATTGTTGCTGTAACTTCTGGAGTGTGGAAAATTTTAAAAGCTTAGATTGATTTTCTACGGTAGTTCAAATATCCAAATATTAAAAAAGCAAAAAGTGCAAAAGGATAAACAATAATTTTATTGGGTCTATCAGGGTTTTCAATTTTAAAATTACTTATAATATCACCCATCTGAATTCCAGATTTTTTTGCATTCCCTTTCCAATCTAATTTGTCTACAACCAGTTTATCGTTTTGTTCTGAGAGAGTTATGCCGTATTCTTCCAAATTATACTCTTTTTCAAATTTTCCTTTATCTATGACGAATAACTTATATCTTTCTCCGTACTCAGTAACCCTAGTCACTTTAATATGAACTTCTTTAGCGGGGTCAAAAGAAAGTTTTTGAATTGCTTGGGCTGAGAGTTTTTGTTCATTAAATTTTGGATAAAATTTACTTAAAACGTAATCGGGAGCTAAAAATGATAAAGAAATAATTAAAAATGCAATAATTTCATACCATCTTAATTTATTTATAAACCATTGTTGAGATGCAGCAGTAAACACTAGTATTCCTGTTAAAGAGGTAATTATTACAAGTAACGCTTTCCAAATGCTATCTACTCCGATTAACAAAAGTTCGTGGTTAAATAAAAATACGATAGGTAAAATTCCTGTTCTTAGACTATACCAAATAGCTTGAAGTCCTGTTCTTAAAGGATCGCCACCTGAGATTGCTGCAGCTGCATAAGAAGCTAATCCAACTGGCGGTGTAACATCGGCCATCAAACCAAAATAAAATACAAATAAATGGACTGCTATCAGAGGAAAAATGTAGCCAGAAGCATTCCCAACATCAACAAGAACTGTTGCCATAAGCGATGCTACAACTACATAATTTGCTGTCGTTGGAAGACCCATCCCTAAAAGCAAACAAAGTATAATAGTAAGTAATATTAGTATTATTACATTGTCTCTAGCTATTGTTTCTATAACTATAATTAAGTTAGTACTTAACCCTGTAGAACCAACTGCTCCTACTATAATACCTGCAGTAGCGATCGCAATTCCAACAGACACCATATTGATAGCACCTTTTTGCAGACCAACAATTGTTTGATTGTACCAATCAATTAAACCAGTTTTAAAATCTGAATTTTTAATTATGCGGTTTAGTAAATTTACTAATATTAAAGAGAGGGTAGCATAAAAGATCGAAAAACCTGCGGTATATCTCATATAAACAAGTAAAAAAATTAAAACAAAAATTGGTATTAAAAAATGTAATCCTGACAAAAAAGTTTTCTTCAGATGTGGAACGTCAGCGTCGTCCATACCTTTGAGGCCTAATTTTAGAGCCTCTAAGTGAGATATATAAAACAAAGCAATATACGAAATAATAGCTGGTAAAAAAGCGTGTTTAACTACCTCAAAATAAGTAACTCCTATAAAACTTGCCATAACAAAAGCGGCAGCTCCCATTACTGGTGGCATTATTTGCCCATTAACCGAAGAGGAAACTTCAATTGCTCCTGCCTTTTCCTGGGAGAAGCCAGTTTTTTTCATAATAGGAATTGTGAAAGTTCCAGTCGTAACAGTATTTGCTATTGAAGAACCTGAAATCATACCTGTCATTCCAGATCCTAGTATTGCAGCCTTAGCGGGACCTCCT
>MDTE01067963.1_pt1 | contig 23872 bp, 24 predicted proteins | sample 811231 | NCBI WGS metagenome assembly MDTE01 (sample SAMN05326651, study PRJNA326480) | marine metagenome | isolation source: seawater | place: Indian Ocean: Red Sea | collected 2010 | reverse complement strand
TTTCTTCTTTGGAGCTGCTTTACGCTTAGTAGCTTTCTTCTTTGGAGCTGCTTTACGCTTAGTAGCTTTCTTCTTTGGAGCAGCTTTCTTCTTTGGAGCTGCTTTACGCTTAGTAGCTTTCTTCTTTGGAGCTGCTTTACGCTTAGCTGTTTTCTTTACAACTTTTTTCTTAACCATATTAATTCAATATAATCATTACTTTTCCATCTTATAACATTGACGTATTATTATTGTAGATGGACCGAAAGGGAATTGAACCCTTGACCTTCCGAGTTCTTGGTTTTTTACTTGCAAGTCGGATATTCTACCGCTGAACTACCGGCCCTATATTATATTGAAATCTACTGGTTTTATAAAATATATTTAGTCTATTTCAATGTATATTTCTTCATTTTGTATTTTTACGTTATATATGGCTAATTCCTCTGTTGCAGGAGGATTTAATGACTTTCCTGTTTTTAAATTAAATCTTGATAAATGTAATGGACATGTTATATCTTCTCCCATAATAAATCCGTTTTCTAGATCTACTTTTTCATGTGTACATTGACCACTAGTTGCAAATATATTGTTGTCAATATTAGCTAATAATACGTTCTTATCTTCCACTAAGATGTTCTTAATTTGTCCATTTTGTATCTCTGAAGATTTGCAAACCTTTTTGAATTGCAATTTTATCACATAACATTCTTATTTATTCTGTACTACTACCATCTCTTTAAACTTGAATTCTACCATTTCTTCAATTTGTTCTCTAATAGTTTCTACTTCGATTCTTTTTAATATTGATTCTAAAAACCCAGTAACAATTATTTTAACTGCCGTATTTTTGTCTAAGGCACGAGATTGTAGATAAAATAATAGATCTTCATCAATTGGCGCTACTGCAGCTGAATGTTTTGCCTGCACGTTTCTATTGTCGATTTCTAATCCTGGAATTATATTTGCTCGTGCGTGCTTTCCTAATAAAATCGCATGTCCTCCTAGAAATGTATCTGCTTCGAATGCTTGATTCTCTATTTTATTCATACCTTTAAGCGTCATGTATGATTTTCCCGTTAAAACTCCTTTAACATCTACACTACCTTTTGTATTTCTTCCTGAATGTTTTACACTTGTAACCAAATCATGTTTTTCTTCTTTAGTTCCAACTACAAGATGTAAATCCTGTATTTCTGAACCATCTCCACTTAGGTTTGAATAACTTCTTGATCTTGACACTTTTCCTCCTAAATATCCTACAGCTAGTTTAACGCTACTTTGTTTTCCAATTTCAGATCTCTTATTCATAAATGCAATCATATTGTTATTGAATAATTCCATTTCAGTTATAGCTAATCTTGAATTATCAGAAACAAAAATATCTTTAGAATATCCAAATATTGAATCATCTACATCTGGTTTTGCAGATGAATAATGCTCAATAAATAAATTACAAACTGAATTGTCGTTTAATATGATTAAATTTTTATTAAATATTGCACGATTTGAGTTTTCTTGTCTGTTGATATATCGTATAGTTTCTAAAATCTCTGTATCTTTTGGAATATGTATAAACAATCCCGTTTGAAATAATGCATCTGAAAGATACTCGAATTTGTCCCGTATGGGATTTTTTTTAATATATGATTTAACCAAATCTGGATATTCTCTTATTGCTTCATTAATATCAATAAACACTGCATTGTTTTCATCATCAATATTCCTTTCAACCATTTCATTATTTATTTGTAAAAAGTTTATGTGTCTTCCTCTATGTTCAGTTTCTTCCTCTTGCTTAGAGATCTCAAAATTAATATTATCTATATTCAAATTTGTTAAAAATTCATTATATTTATTAAACAAATTTGATTGTTCAAAAGACGATTCATGAAATTTCTTTAAACTATCTAATCTGTAATCTAACATCCAAGTTGGTTCATTGTTATTCTTTGAAATCGACTTTACTATGTCTGTAGATATTTGATCAAAACTATTCTTTTGCATGCTGAAATCTCTTCATCTTTAACCTATTGAACCTTCCATTTCCAATGCCATTAATCTGTTTAATTCTACTGCATATTCCATGGGCAGTTCTTTTAGAAAAGGCTCAAAAAAGCCTAATACAATTATTCTTGTAGCTTCGTCTTCAGTTAACCCTCTAGACATTAGATAAAACAACTGATCCTCACCAATTTTACCGACAGTTGCTTCATGTGTAAGTGTTGCATCTTCTTCAATTATTTCATTATACGGATAGGTGTCTGAAATCGAATCGTCATCTAATATTAATGCATCACATCTAACAGTAGATTTTACATTTGTTGCTCCTTTTGCAATGTGTAATAAGCCTCTATAACTAGATCTTCCACCATCTTTTGATATTGATTTTGAGATAATTTTTGATGACGTGTTTGGAGCTAAATGTATTATTTTTCCTCCAGAATCTTGATGTTGATTTTTTCCAGCATAAGCACAAGATACTATTTCCGCTTTAGCACCTTCTCCTAATAAATACACTCCAGGATATTTCATAGTTATTTTACTACCTATGTTTCCATCTATCCATTCAACAGTTGCGTTCTCATGAGCATGTGCACGTTTAGTAACTAAATTGTATACATCACTCGACCAATTTTGTATTGTTGTATAACGAATTTTTGCATCTTTTTTAGCAATTAATTCTACTACTGCTGAATGCAATGATTCGGACGAATAAACTGGAGCAGTACATCCTTCGATATAATGTACTGAACTTCCTTCATCTGCAATAATTAATGTTCTTTCAAATTGACCTATATTTTCTGCATTTATTCTAAAATAAGCTTGTAAAGGCATGTCTACATGAACATCTTTAGGAATATATACAAATGAACCTCCGCTCCATACTGCACTGTTCAAAGCTGCAAATTTATTATCTTCTGGCGGAATTATCTTACCAAAGTATTCCTTAACAATATCTTCATGCTTCTTCAACCCTTCATCCATTCCATAAAAGATGACTCCTTGTTCTTCCAAATCTTTTCTTAAATTATGATAAACAACATCAGATTCATATTGCGCCCCAACACCTGCTAAGAACTTTCTTTCTGCTTCAGGTATTCCTAATTTGTCAAAAGTATTCTTTATGTCTTCAGGAACTTCATCCCAACTGTTTGCCTGTTTATCAGTTGGCTTAGCGTAATAATATATATTATCAAACATAATTTGAGATAAATCAGCACCCCATTCTGGCATTGGTTTAGAATTAAATATTTCAAAAGATCTTAATCTAAATTCTTTCATCCATTCAGGTTCATTTTTCTTATTCGAAATCATTTTAATTATGTCTTCAGATAAGCCTTTTTCTCCTTTGAAGACATAATTCTTAGTAGAATCCTTAAAATCGTATTTTTCATAATCAAATGAAACATTTTCTGTCATTCTTCTTAAAACCCTTCCTAAATTGATATTCTATTTACATATTAATAGATATTACTATTGTTATAAATTTCATATAAAATTTGAATAAAAATATAACTTAAATAAATGATTGTCAAATACAACCCAGTAGGGCCATTAGCTCAGCTTGGTTAGCGTATAACACGGCAAAAGCGTTCGACTGATAATGATTCAGACATCGAAAGGTCGAGAGTTCAAATCTCCCATGGCCCACTATATTATAAATCTCGATATAATAGAAATATGTGATGTATGATGGCTGGAAAAAACGATGAAAACCTTGAACTTTTGAATAAAGCAACTGTAATTCTTCTATCTATTTCTGATAATCCTAGTACGCCTAGAAATATAAGAAAACTGATTAAAGATTCTATTGATATTCTTAAAGACGAATCTCTCAGTGTAGGCGTTCGTGCTGCCAATGCTATTAGTATGTTAGAAGATGTTTCTCAAGACCCAAATATTCCTTCCTTTTCGAGAGTTACTATTTGGAGTGCCGTTAGCAGCTTAGAAAGTATTCGTGACTGATGAATCTCATAATAGTTTATTAGTGTGAACTTTTCAAATATTAGTAATGAGTCAAACAACTACATTAAATCTTGAAGACTATATTCAAGACCAATATAAGAATAATACCGACATGGTAGTTCGTCTTAATGACGGTGCTATTATATTTGTCGATGAAAAAGCCCTTGATAAAAACAAAATGAGTGCTGAGGGAAATCCCGTTAAAAACTTTGGAGTAAGATATCGTGTTATGAGTGACGATATGAAAAGCGTTACTGCTCAATATCTAATTCCTAATGAAGTTCTTAAACTTGCTAAAACACGAGGAAAAGAATTTGCTGGTATAAATCTTCCAGTTGGTACACTTTGGAACGATCAAACCCCTGCGTTTGGCGTTTGGCTAAAAATTTATCCAAACTTTCAACAAATTGGAACAAACGATCGTGGAGAAATTATACTCCGTGACCGAAAAGATTTTCAACCAATGACTGGTGCAGTAATTAATTCAAATAATACAATTATTATGGGTAGAGCAGAGCGTTTAGTTACACGTTTATCTAAAAACGATGCTGACATAGATTGTGCTGAAGCTGATGCTTGGTTAAAGGCATTTGAAATTCTTGATGATACAGCTACCTTGACTCGTGATTACCTGTGTGCTGGTATTCAATACCGACATGAAGGAAATGCACCATATCTCAATCTAACTACTGATGTTAATTTCTTCGATCTAGATGACAAAGAAATGCTTGATCTAAGAAAGATTATCTCATCTAGATTTGAAAAAATCGGTCGTAGCATTCCTAATGTTAAGATTAGATCAGTAATCAATCTTCCAAAAACTGAAGAAGAATTCAACTCAATCCTTTCTAAATTAAAAGAAAAAGGTTCTTCCGCAAAAGAATTAGGATTGCCTGAATCTTATTCTGATTCACGTTTCTATAATCCAGATAAAAAGACAATTTCATCATCAAACTTTGTACTATTTGTACCATTAGCTGAATTACCTGATGAAATCACTATTACAACAATCAATACTGATTATCATGGTGAAGTAAAGTCTCGTGGTGTATTGTCCCCATTAATGGCAATATTATCTCTTGTCGATGTTATTTCTGCACATGCAGGATCAGGTATTCTAAACCAAAGAGGAACTGCTACTACATTTACAGGTCCTACAGGTACTGGTAAGACTACTGCAACATCCTTCTTTGCTGAAAAGAATGAAAAGTTTAGAAGACAAGAACTACGTCGTAGATACGAGATAATTCTTAAGAAACAACATCCAGACCTTTCTGAAAGCGACTTCCAAGCAAAAGTTGACGAAGTAGTTGCTGGAGTTGGCATTATGTGCCAAGAAGACTGGATTGAAATTTCCGAGAATGACGATGGAACATGGTCATTCTGGCCAACTGAAAAATCACTTTATGCAAGAACTGGTGGTTTTCCTGGCTTGGACTTTATTCTAATTGAGAATGAACCTATGTTAGAAAATGCTCTAGCAGACTTTGGCGCATCAGGATGCAAAAAATACCTTGGTAAAGTAACACATGAATTCTTCCCTGAAAGAATTTTCTACGAACCAAAATGGGGTCATTTATTGTATGATAGATCCGCAACACCATGTTCTGCCCATGTATTTCTTGAAAGAAATGCAGATCTAGATTTCTTTGCCAAACGAGTTAGTGCAAAAGAAGCAGTTGAATATTTGCTAGTTGGAAGAACTCCATCTGGTAAACACGAACCTATGTACAATGCATATCCTGATTTCAGTGGTTTCTTAATGGAATTTGGAATCGTTGGTGATAAACTTGTTGAAGCATACGCCAAAGCAAAAGCGGGAGATTATTCTCTTATTGGCAATGGAGATGCAGATACTGGTAAGGCAGTATTTGAAAAACTAGACAAACAATTACAACTATGGGAAAAGAGTTGTGAGGTTACACCTCCATTTATTGTTAATGGAGCACCTGGACTCTTTATCACACAGGATGTAAATTGGCTACTCTCTGAAATGCCAGACATATTCGACAATTGGAAACACGTTACCTTGGATGACTACAAATCCTTTATGGAAAAGGAATTCGGCGTAACCTATGGTCCAAAAGGCGAATGGACACATATTGAATATTAGGAAAGGATTATTTCTTTCCTAAAGCATTCAATCTCTTAGTGATGTTTGGATGCGTACTAAAAAGTTCAAGGAAATGTTCCTTGAACGAAATTTCTTTTTTAGCATATTTTTCTACTAATTCTCTATCAGAAAGTTTAATACGTGAACGTTGAAGTGATACAATATCTTTATGTGAAGAATCTGGATCACTAATCATTAATGCATTGAATCCCGAAATCTTCATATCTTTATGCTTTTTTACCCTTAATTCTTCGGTAAATTCTGAAATCTTTGCTAATCCTTCTTGTAGTTTTCTTCTTCCATCTGGTACATGTTGTACTGCATGTAAATCTGCATATGATTCTCTAGTACGACCTAATGACCTGCATACCAGACCTAAAATAAAAGATCCAATAATTGCTGCAAAAGCTATTGCCATTGTTCCTCCACTATTTCTTCTATCAAACATAGAACTCCAAATCAAACTATGACCTATTGTTGACAATAAGGATGGTAAAAGTGATGCTAACATCATTACTTGGACATCTTTATGTTTTAAATGACCTATTTCATGTCCAATTACTGCTTCTATTTCTTCATCTTCTAACCTGTCAAATAATCCTTGAGTTATTGCAATTCTATTTCCATATTTTGGTGACCCATATGCAAATGCATTAGGTATAGCTATTCCTGAATACATAATTTTTGGCATTGGCATCTTGGTGCTTTCACAAATTCTTTTCACTATGTCATAAACCCATTGACCATTTGTTCGTCCAATCTTTTCTGTTTTTTTTATTTCTCTAACTTTATACATTCTCTCAATTATTTTTGGAGCATAATACCATTGTATTAAATTGAAAAAAACTACTAAAACCACTAAAAATCCAATATTAAATGCTCCTCCAAGTAAGGAAAGAATTATTGAAAAAATCAATGTTGATAATGCAATTAATAACCCAATTGTTCCTAAAATCGTTAATTGTAATTTTATTAATCTCATACTCGTTACTTATCTCATTTTAAATTATATTTATTCTTTGAATCCATAATATCTTGCTACAAATGATCCTAGTATCATAAGCGATATTGAGAAAGCTGCAAGAACTTGAAAATCAAAAATTACATTACTGGTAATCTCTCCAGTAATGAATAAAGTTCTAGTTAGATCTGCTGAATATGTTATAGGATTGATTCTTGCTATTATTTGAAGCCAATCAGGCATAAATTCAATTGGGAATAATGCTCCACTTGCAAATAATAATGGAAGGTTGACTAGATTTGCAACTGCAATTAATGTCTCCCATTTTCTCATTCTCAAAGCCATTGCTGTGAATAAACATGAAAATCCTGTCGCCAACATAAACAACGAAATAAACACAAGTAAAACTAAAGATAAACTGAGTTTGGCTAATATTAATCCACCTGGAATCAATAAAGCAATGATGAATACTAGTGAAGATTGAATTAATGCCTTAGTAACTGTTGAAAACACTTTTGCATAATAAATTGAACTTCTTGGTATTGGAGCTACTAACAATTTATCAAGAAAACCAAATCTTCTATCCCATATTACTGAAGTACCACTAAATGCTGATGAGAATAGTATTAATGTCGATAAAACTCCTCCAGTAAGATATGTTAAATAATTTGGAGCACCCTGAAAAGTTTGTTCTAATATTAGGTTGCTTGAATTAGCAAAAAATTCGATTATTGCTACACGAACTTCTGGAGGCATATTTTCTGCAAATGATAAATTTTCAAATGATATCAGTCTGGTGGGATTAAACGAATTTCCAAATAATGTTATCCAAACTATTGGTTGAATTAATGCTGAAAAAATTAATGCTGGTACTTTGTACCACTTTTCTAATTCTCGTTTTACCAATACATATGTTTCAGTAATCATCTATCTCGCCTTCCACAATCTTTGCATTGCTGCCTTATCACTAAAACCTGTTCCTGTATCTCGCATCGATCTTCCAGTATATTCTAAAAATACTTCATCTAAAGATGGTCTGGAGAGTGAAACCGTTTTTACTTTAATATTATTTACTTTACAAATTTCTAATAACGATGGTAATATCTCCTCTCCTTTTTCTGCCTTGATACGAAGTTTTTCTTCAATTATATCGATTTTTTCCACGGAATCTAAATTAGATATTAATTCTTTTGCTTTTTCATGGTTATCTACTAATATTTCTATTATATCTCCACCTAATTTCTGTTTTAGATTTGATGGCGTATCTTCTACTAATACTTTACCTTGATCAATTATTGCAATTCTATCACATAACAAATCTGCTTCTTCTAAATAATGAGTTGTAATAAAAATTGTTAATCCATTTTCCTTATTTAGTTTTCTTAGGTAATCCCAAATTACAGAACGAGTTTGAATATCTAAGCCTAGAGTTGGTTCATCTAAAAATAATACTTTCGGATTATGTATTAACCCTATAATTAATTCCAATCTTTTTCTCATTCCACCAGAATATGTTGATACATCTCTTTCTGCAGCATCTTTTAATCCTACTAATTCTAGTAATTCATCTGCACGTTCTTTTGCTATTTTATCAGGAACATGATATAATTTTGCAGATAATAATAAATTTGTCATTCCTTTAAGATCATCATCTAATGTCAATGCTTGTGGAACAATTCCTATTGAACTTCTTACTCCATCGGGATCTTTTTTAACATCACATGTAGCTATATTTACTTGTCCCTTGGTTGGTTGCAATAAAGTCGTTAAAATTTTAATTGTTGTAGTTTTTCCTGCTCCATTTGGTCCTAAAAAACCAAAAATCTCACCTTTTTTAACTTGAAATGATACATTATCGACAGCTACTATTTCTTTATCAAAAACTTTACTCAGATTTTTAACATCAACTATTTCCATCTCACATCATTGATGTTAGATTAATAAATAATCTTTCTGTCGGATAATATACTGATGCATACTGAATACATAATTCTCGGATCTGGAATATCTGGTTTAAGCACTTCTTACTTTCTTGAAAAACTAGATGTAAGTTCCATTATTTTAGATATTAACAATCCATTATCTGGTTCTGGCTCAACAATGAAATCTGCAGGAATAATCTCTCATTTCTTTCCTTTTAAAGAGGAAATTGACTTAGTTTCTACTAGTTTACAATTCTATGAAAAAATAATTGACGAAACATCTTCAAATATTTCTTATAATAATTCAGGTCTCTTGGCATTTTACGAACATTCTGATCAAGAACCTCTTCAACGTTTCTTGGATGCTATGAAATCAGCTAATATTGATTATTCTCTGTTAGATTCAAAAGAACTCCAAGATAGATATCCTATGATTTCAATATCTCCTAATGAAACTACTATCTTTTCTAAGAATAGTGGATATTATAATATTGAACAACTATTTCCACTTATTTTAAAACAACTCGCCAATAAACAAACTAAATTTTTATACAATGTACAAATCACAAATATAGAACATCAAAACTTATTCAAATTCCATACTAACCAAGGTACATTTACCTCTAATAATATAATAATTGCTGGTGGTGCATGGTCAAATCAAATCGCAAACATGTTTAATTGTAAAATAAATTTTGATACATATTCTACACAAGCAACAATCATGTCCTCTTCTAATTCATCTACTTCTCTTTCATCATTACCTATTATATATAAAACAAAGTCCGGTGTTTATGGTAGGGCAATTTCCTCATCATCATTTTTATTTGGAGATGGATCTAAAAAATATTATAACAATCCTGCTAATTTCATATCTCAAACGGATAAAAAATTCCTTGATGATATTTCTCAACACGCTAATAATTTCTTCCCTAATCAAAATCTAATACATACAGAAAAAAATTGGTCTGGGTTATTTACATCAAGTCAAGATTCTAGACCTGTTCTTGGTAAATTAGATAGAAATATTTTCTTTTTAGGATGTTATAATGGACTCGGAATAATGCTTGCTCCTGGTTGTTCAAAGTTATTAGTTGACTATATTGTTGACAACAAAATTCACGATAATTTTTCTTTATTCGATATTCAGCGTTTTAACAAATAATAATATATGAGCAATTACGTAAAGCATGTTGTTATGACTGAAATTGTACAAGATCTATATGTTACTGAATTAACAATATCAAATGTTTCTAATGCTCCCTTTATAATTGACGCTGTTGGTAGTTATCCAAATAAATTAATTGTTACTGATGAAATTCTCCAATCTTGGGGAATTGAACCTGATCGTACACTTATAGGAAAAAACCTCATTCTTACACTGGAATCCTTAGAAGATTCTGAAAATGACGTTAATTTAGTTCAAATTGACCATCTTGAAAAAGTTATTCGAAGGCGTTATAGATATTTATCCGAACCATCATTTCTTGAGGAATTAGAATTTGTCTTGTCTTGCAATACGCCTCGAATCAGTTCCGAACCAAATCCATGTCCAAACTATCAAATTAAATTATCAATAAAAGAATCTGATTATGATAATCTTTATAATTTATCTGCAAATACACTTCTAAAACTTCGTTGTCAACTTAAGTGATATATCCACTTACTTTATCTTCTGCATCATCAATCATCTTTGTTTCTAAATTAGATTGTAATTGTTTTAATTTCCTTTCTTCATTTGTTAATGCTCGAAGATTAGGTTTCACTCCAGTTATTCGCGTTAAAACTCTGATCAACTCCTTTGCCGCATGTATATCTGGAAATTCTCCTCTTGTTTCACCATATATACCAAAACCCTTCATTCCATTATTCTTAGCCAATGAAACCAATATACCATTCATACCAATTATATTACTCTCTTCCATACTTTCTATTCCAAGCTCTTGTAACTCTTTTAATAATGTTTCAGAAATAGCAGCACCATAAATCTTTGGCGGATTAGATAAATTGTTTGTAATTAAACCACCTATTGCATATACTGTTTTACAACCTAAATTCTTGACAAATTTTAATACATCTCTTGATACATTATACTGACCTTCAGGGGTTTCTGATTGTACATCTCCAGTAAAAATTAACAAATCGTTTTTACCCTTCTTAAAATAAAATTCAAATTTTAATGGTTCAATTGTACCGTTATCATTTACAATAGTTTGTGCAGGAAGATGTGACGAGTACACATCTGCAAATTTTTCTGCTCCTATTCCTTTAGCGAAATGATAACTGGCAATTTTACCTACAAATCCAGAATCAGGTAGTCCACAAATCAATATTGGATTCTTTAATTTTTTCCTCGTTTTTGTGACTATTTCTACATCTTTCATACAATGTTCTACAATTCTGGAACAAAAAAACTTGTCTCATGGTTTATGATTACAATATTTACTTATCTAGTACTTTATTCTCATATTATTAATGGTCCAATATAGTGGCGATTTATCCATCAAAGACGTAAAAAAAGCAAAAGCTGCACTTTCTACTGTTATAAAGGAGACTCCATTGGATTATTCTAATACATTATCTCAAATGACTAATTCACAAGTTTATCTTAAACTCGAAAATCTTCAAAAGACTGGTTCGTTTAAAGTTCGTGGCGCATATTGGAAAATGCTTAACGTAGATCGTTCTGTTGCGAAAAGTGTTGTAGCAGCCTCTGCTGGTAATCATGGTCAAGGAACTGCTTATGCTGCTTCTCATCTTAATATACCTTGTACAATTGTTATGCCAGAAAATGCATCAACTACTAAAGTAGCTGCTACATCTGGTTATGGAGCTTCTATTCTTTTATCAGGTTCAAATTATGATGAATCTTATACTGCTGCACAAGATTTTGCAAAAAAACATTCTGCCACCATGATTCATCCGTTTGACGATCCTTATGTAATTGCTGGTCAAGGAACTGTTGGCCTCGAAATTGTTGAATCATTTAAAGAAGTTGATATAATAATTGCAGCTGTAGGAGGTGGAGGTTTAATCAGCGGACTATGCGTTGCACTAAAAGAAAAATATCCCCAAATAAAAATTATAGGGGTCCAAGCTTCTAATTCATCTTCTATGATAGAGTCTAAAAAAAATCGTAAAATTACTACTATTCCTTCTCGTTTTACTATCGCTGATGGTATTGATGTAAAAACTCCTGGTAAACTAACATTTGATATTGTTAAAAAACACGTTGATAAATTAATTACTGTTACAGACGTTGAAATTGCAGAAGCAATGTTTCTGTTACTTGAACGTGGTAGAATTGTTTCAGAACCAGCTGGAGCTGCTCCTGTTGCAGGTCTACTTTCTGGTAAATTATCTCTAAAAGGAAAAAATATCGTTCCAATTATCTGTGGAGGTAATGTTGATATGCCTCTACTGAATAAACTTGTCACACGCGGTTTAATCAGTGCTGGTAGAATTGTTCGAATGGTGGTAGGACTAACTGATAAACCAGGCGCACTTAAAGATGTCCTTGATGTCATTGGTTCAAGAAACGCCAATATCTTAGACGTTCAAGTAGATCGATTCTATAAAAAAATTGGATTGGGTCCTGTTGAAGTTCTAATTAGTATGGAAACTAAGAGTAAAGAACACACTAAAGAAATGCTCAAAACTCTTAAACAACAAGGATTTACTTATCGTTTAATTGAATAATTATATTTCAATTAAATCGCGCGGTACATTGGTTAATATTTCTGCTTTATTCTTACGTACAATGATATCATCTTCAATTCTGACACCACCAATTGTTGGTAGATATATTCCAGGTTCTATTGTAAATGCCATACCTTCTTCTAAAATAACATCTGATTTTTTACTAATAGACGCACCATCGTGAACGTTTAAACCAATACTATGACCTGTTGAATGAATGAATCTTCCTTTGTATTTTGTAGAATCTATATATTCTTCTACAGCATTATGAACGTCACTAGCTTTTACGCCTACTTTTACACTTTTTAATCCTATTTCACTTGCTTTGCGAACTGTTTCATAAATATCCTTGATCTTTTTATCTGCTTTTCCAAATACTACCGTCCTTGTAATGTCTGAACAATATTTATTATACCGGGCACCATAGTCACAAAGCACTAATCTATTTTTCTTTAATTTTGTATTTTTTGGTGCGTAATGTGGTTCTGCACTATGTTTACCAAACGCTACAATAGTTTGAAATGAAGGACCTGATGCACCTTGTTTCTCTAAGTCGTGATTAATTATTGAAGCTAATTGATTTTCCGTAATATTTTCTTTTAATGAACTGGTAATTGTTCTAAATGTATTACTTGCAATTTTTGCACTTTTTCGTAATTCCTTAATCTCTATTTCATCTTTTATACAACGTGATTCTCCTATTGATTTACTTACATTAACAACCTTTTTCACATTTTTCAAAGTCATTCGTATCCAAAGATAATTTGCGTAAGAAAGTTCATTATAATTTATTCCTAGAACCTTTACTTTTGATAATCTCTTCCTTAAAATTTCTTTGTATTCATTATATGTTCCAAATGATTCAACTTCAATATATGGTGTATCAAGTGCACTTTGTTCCTCTAATTTTGAAGTTAATAGACATACTTTACCTGTAGGATATGCAATTATTGAACATCCTTCAAATATCCCTGATCTAACTCCAGATAAATAAAAAAAAGTTGAATCAAGCTGTCCTTCTATTCCATTCTTAATTAGAATTGCTTCTGGTTTTATCTTTAATGATTCAGTAGATGAAAAAATCTTTTTTACTCTTGCTTTCATAATATTATTCATAAAATCCACTTATGCTCTAAATAATAAACCCTCTTTATGATATATCCAACTTGCTATTGATATCAATATAATTGAAACCACTAAAGTAGATGTTACTGTCAATACTAGATGAAATACGTTTAAATTATTTACTAAAACTTCTTGAATGATTAATGTAACATTTAATATTGGAACTAAGAATGGAATGAGTCCGACATCTTCTATAGATATTCCATAAGATCCAAAAGAAAGAATTACAATAAGGAAAAGCATTGGAGTTAAATAATTATTCGCCTCTTTGAAACTTTTAGCAAAACTTGCTAAAGCCATTCCTAATGACGCTATCATTATTGCCATTAAAGATAAAATTGAAAATACAATAATTGATGTCTGTAATGTTAGAAATATCTGCATTTGTTGTATTGAAAATGTTGATAAATACCCTACAGACCCTGTTAAACTCAACATAATGAACGCAATAGACACTAAAGTAGTTGAAAATACTGCCAAAAACTTTCCTGTAATCAAATCACGTCTAATTGCTGACGTAACTAGAAGCGCTTCTAACGTGTGCCTTTCTTTTTCTCCTACTGTTAGATCTATCGAAGCATTCATTCCCCCAGTTGCTACTATAATTGATAATAGCGGCGGTAAAATTAATGATAATAAATATCCTGATACTTCATCTTCTGTAGCAACATCAGATGCATAAACTTGAATTGGGCTTAATATTTGAGGATTAATTTCTCTATTCAAAAGTCTTTGATCAACAGTTTCTTTACTATACATGCTCAAAAATTGCATAATCTTTGAATACGCTACATTTGAAGTTCTACTAGATGCATCATAATATACAGTTACATTTACACGTTGTTCATTTTCTATTCTATCATCAAAATCAATAGGAATTGCAATACCTGCTGCAATTGTTCCATTCCTAATTGCTTCATCTATTGGTTTGTCTATCTTAACTACTCGTAATGAACTACTTCCGTCAATTAATCTTGTAAAATTCTCTGATGATTCATAATTAATTATTGCAATGTATTGCGTTTGTTCAACTATTTGTTGTTCAGTACTAGAAAATAATAATGGTATTCCAAAAGTCATTATTGGAATCAACAAAATAGGAATTACAACTGTCGCAATTAGAGTTCTTCTATCTCTAAGTATATCTTGCATCTCTTTTTTATATACTGCTTTAATGTGTTTTATTCCCAAGATTTTTCACCTTTTACTGTGTTAATGAATGCCTTTTCAAGTGAACCATACTCTTTCTGAATATTTTTAACTGAATCAGTCATCAATATTTTTCCATCATGTATTATTGCAATCTTATCACATATCTCTTCAGTTTCATACATTGAATGTGAAGAATATAATATCGTTCTTCCATCATCTTTACATTGTTTTACAAAATCAAGTACTGCGCGCGATGATATTACATCCAAACCCGATGTTGGTTCATCAAAAACAAAAACTGGCGGTTCATGAATTATTGCTCTTGCAATTGCTACTTTTTGTTTATTTCCTCTAGATAGCTTTGCACATCGCCTATCTGCATATTCGATAAGAGATAATCTATCTAAAACAACATTGATCTTGTCATCTATCTGATTGTAATCAATATCATTTAATATTCCAAAATATCTTATTACTTCTCTTGCAGTTAATCTATCGTACAATCCTACTTCTGTTGGTAAAAATCCAATATTCCTTCGAACTTCAGAAGAATTTGTTTTTGAATTAAAACCGTTTACTAAAATATTTCCCTCTGATGGCTGAAATACAGTTGAAACCATTCTTTGAGTAGTGGTTTTTCCGGCTCCATTTAGTCCTAGCAGCCCAAAAATTTCACCTTTTTCTACTTCAATATTAATATTGTCTACTGCTTTGAATTTTCCGAACGATTTAGAAACATTTTGTATTGATATCAATTATCATTAAATAAGTATAGTTCTATAAAATAATTGGCAATGATTGAAAGAAGTATTCTTCAAAACACTGTGAAAAACTACGATCTCAATAATATATCCATTACTGCGCTCGGTAGTCATTCTGCTCTTGATATTATGGATGGCGCTACTTCTGAAAATCTGAATTCAATTGTAATCTGTCAAAAAGGTCGAGAAATGACTTACAAACATTTTGATAGAATCATTAAAGATGTTGTTACTCTTCCTAAATTTTCTGATTTACTAAATGACGACATTCAAAAATCACTTATCTCTAAAAACTCAATTCTAATACCTCATCGTTCATTTACTGCCTATATTGATTATGATTCTATTGAAAATGACTTGAAAATTCCTATATTTGGTAACAGGGAAATGTTACGCACTGAAGAAAGAAACGTTGAAAAAAATCAATACTATCTTCTTGAAAAAGCTAATGTCCGCTATCCTAAATTATTCAAAAAACCTCAGGATATTGATCGTCCAGTAATTGTAAAAGTCATGGAATCAACCAGAAAAATTGAACGCGCATTTTTTACTGCTTCAAGTTATGAAGAATTTACAGAAAAATCAGAAAAACGTATAAAACAAGGCATTATAAATGCAGAAGATCTTGCCGACGCACGTATTGAAGAATTTGTTTTAGGTACATATTTTAATTTTAATTTCTTTTATTCGATACTTCACGATCGAGTTGAATTTCTTGGCATTGATCGACGTTTACAAACTAATCTTAATGATTTCACTTCATTACCTGCTAAACAACAACTTGAAATTGATGTTGAATTACAGAATATTGAAGTTGGGCATATGCCTGCTACTATTCGTGAATCATTTCTTGAAAAGGTATTTGAAATGGGAAATAAATTTGTTAACTCTACTAAAAAAGAATTTCATCCAGGTTTAATTGGTCCTTTTGCATTACAAAGTGCTATTACAAAAGACTTTGAGCTAGTTGTATTTGATGTTTCTCCACGAGTTCCTGGAAGTCCTGTTCTGATGATGAGTCCTTATACTCATTATTATCATGGTGAGTCATTTGGTACTGGAAAAAGAATTGCTATGGAAATAACAGAAGCTATAAAAGATGAAAGATTGGATGAGGTAGTAACATGACAAGTATTGCAACTTTGGGTTCTCATTGTTCACTTCAAGTTCTTAAAGGAGCTAAAGAAGAAGGATTTCACACTGTTTTAGTTACAAAATCTACTCGTGAAAAATTCTATAAACGCTATAATAATTTCATTGATGAATATATTGTTGTTGATGACTTTACTGAAATAATGAACGACAATATTAAGGATAAATTGAATGCATCTGATTCAGTATTAATTCCTCATGGTACTTTGATATCTGAAGTAGGTATTGAAAAAATCGAAAAACTTGACATTCCAATTTTTGGTAATCGCCATATCTTAAGATGGGAAGCTGATCGAGATCTTAAGACTAAATTGATGGAAAAATCAGGTGTTTCTATTCCTAAAACCTTTGATTCACCTGAAGAAATTGATTGTCTTACAATCTCTAAATTATCCGGAGCACGTGGTGGTTCTGGTTATTTCCTTGCAAAAAATTCCAAAGATTATTATGCCCATGTCGAAAAATTCAAACAACAAGGTTTAATGACAGACGATGACGAACTTCAAATTCAAGAATATATTGTTGGTGTTCCAGTTTATCTTCAATATTTTCAGTCTACAATGAATGATGAGTTGGAACTATTTGGAATTGACAAACGTTATGAAACAAATGTTGATAGTTTAGGAAGAATTCCTAGCATTGATCAAACTGAAATCAAACTGTCACCTACATATATTGTAGTTGGTAATATTCCTTTGGTTCTTAGGGAATCTCTACTTGTTGAAGTTTATGATATTGGTGACAACTTTGTAACTGCAAGTAAAGAATTAGTACCTCCTGGTATGCCTGGTCCATTTTGTATGGAAGGAGTGTATGATTCCAATGGTAAGTTTGTTGCATTTGAATTTTCTGCACGTATTGTTGCAGGAACTAATATCTTTACTACTGGTTCTCCATATTCTTATCTTAACTATGGTCCAAATATGAATATGGGAAGAAGAATAGCTTTGGAAATAAAAGACGCTATCAAAGCAAACAGATTGGACGATTTAATTACTTAATTATCTTAAATTTTCCAACGATTTACTATCAGGTCGTAATAAATTCATTAAAAGTTCAAAATATTCAATTAATACTGATGCAAAATCACTTTCATTATTTAATTCAAATCTTGTTAAAAATTCTTCAAATAATTCATATTTCTCTTTGTTTGCATATTTATAAAAAGAAAGAAATTGTCTATTTTTACTAATCATTAACTGAGATAATTCAGAAGAATTATCTAAAAAATTACGCCTCTTTAATGAAGCAAGAGCAAATGCATTTCTAGCTAATAATGAAGCATCAATTAGGTTGTTCCCTGTTGGCTCATCTGACATCCAAGTCACAAAAAAGTTTTGGATAAGTTTTCTTTCTCGTTCATTATCCATTAATTGAAAAACAATATCATCTACAATTATATTTTGAAGGTGATTAAAACCCTCATTTAGTGATTTAGCTTCTAATTTATTCAGTCCTTCTTGTTCAACAACATGTGACATAACTTCATTAATTATTTCTGATTGATGTGATGGCGAATTAATTTCTGTAAAATATATATGTGCTAATTCATGAAGAATCAATCCATTTAACATATCCGAATCTAATGCCCAATCTGCTACTACAATTGAACTTTTATTCGAATCAATTTTAGCATAACCCATAAATTGTAATTCAGGATCCACTTCAATTGAAACAATATTTTGTAATTCATAACCTGCATTTCTCATATTTTTAATGGCCAACTCGAGAGATTCTTCTAAAAATTCATCTTGACTTGTAGATTTCAATTTAATCAATTCATGAATTATTTCTAACGGTTATAAATCTAAATAAAATGGACCGGAGGAGAATTGAACCCCCGACCTTACGGGATAAATAATCTTTCCGCATGCGAAGCGGATAGTGTATCTTTTGATTCTACCGCTGAACTACCGGCCCTAAATTTTTATAGAAAATATTCACATAATTGTTTATCCAATAACTCAAAACTTAAAGAAGGCAAATATAAAGTTAATTGGAGCGGTCATCGTATAGTCTGGTCTAATACGTTAGCTTGCCAAGTTAATAACTCGGGTTCAAATCCCGGTGACCGCATTTATTAAATTATTTCTCTAGTTTCTTGATTAATTCTTTTGCACGTAAAAATTTAACATTTTTTTCTTTAATCATAATTTCTGAAACTTTTTCTATTAATTCTCCCGAAGCTCCTGCTGAAATTGCAATATTTCTTGCATGAAGTTTCATATGACCTTCTTGAATTCCTTCATTAACTAATGCACGAATTGCAGCAAGATTTTGAGCAAGTCCTACCGATGTTATGATTTCAGCTAGTTGAGATGCTTTGTTTACATTAAGAATCTTTAAACAAATTTTTGAAGTTGGGTGTACTGAAGATGCTCCTCCTATTATTCCCACAGGCATTGGAATCTTAATTTTTCCTATTAAATCTCCTGCAGTATCTTTTTCCCAAGTTGTAAGTGGAATATATCTTCCTGATATTGACGCATATGCATGAGCTGCTGATTCTATTGCTCTAATGTCTTGTCCCGTCGCTATCGCTAAAGATGTTATGCCATTCATTATTCCTTTGTTGCTTGTTACAGCTCTGTACGAATCATTATGTGCAAATTCAGATGCATCTAATATTCTTTCCACAACCTGTTCTCCTCCTAATGATTCTTTATCAAATGTTGCATGTGCTTCTACTATTCTTTCAGTGGCAAGATTTGAAACAATTTTTAATAATGACTCTGCATCAGACATTTGTTCAATCTTCGATGCTAACGATTCAGCAACTGTATTACATGCATTGGCTCCCATTGCATCTTTACAATCAATATATATTTCAACAATCAACATCTTTCCACGTTTTGTATCTAATTCTTTTAATTGCAAATCTTTTGCACCACCGCCCATAGATGATAATGTCGGAGTTTTTTCTTGAGCTAATTCTAATAATTCAGATTTGTTTTTTTCTATATTATTCTTTGCAGATTCAAGATCTTTTACTTTAATAAGTTGAATTTGTGTACGCATTACGTTTCCCATACTTTTTGCTGTAAATCCTCCTTTTTTACGCCCAAGACCTGCAGCATTACTACATGCTGCTATTACTGATGGTTCTTCAGTTGCTAATGGAATTAAATATTCATTTTGATTAATGATGAAGTTCGTTGCTATTCCTATTGGTACTGAAATTCCACCAATGCTATTTTCAATCATTTTTGTAGCATTTTCAAGTTCTATTCCTGACATAGATTTGATAATTTCTATTTCTTCACTAGTTAAATCAGCAAATTCCTTTACTTTATCTAATCTTTCATCAGCACTTAATTTATAAAAACCAGGAATTCTTGAGCTTTTTGACATATATATTCAATATAAACAATCATCCATAAAATGATTATCTATGGATTATTTGAGTAAATTAAAGGATTCTAGCTCAAATCCATATAAATTGTCTAATACTACTGAATAATTCTCACTTAGGTATTCTTTTGCTTTGTCACTTAATGACGCCTTATTCACAATAAATTTAAAATTAAATTCCGGTGCATCTCTTGTTTTATTATGTTCTTCATCTAATTTCTTCAGAACTTTTTTATCACTAATCGCAAGAGTAGCAATTTGTCTTCCATCTGGCAACTGTTCATAGAATTGAATATCAACTTTGCTTTCCTTTTTATTTATGTCTAATATATATCCAGTTAATTCTAATGTTTCAGATTTTTTCATTTTTACTGAAGAAATTTCTTCTGCTAACCAAGTAGGAAATTCCTGTTTACCCAATTGATATCACTTATTATGCTTATCTGCGGAATTGTTTAAAGCATTTAATAATGGTAACTCTTCACCTGTTAGATATCTGATTAAAGCACCACCTGCTGTACTTACATGATAAATTTTGTCTTTAATTTTTAGCTGTGATAAAACTGCACTTAAATGACCACCACTAGTTATTGTTCTTGCATTTGCATTAGATAATTTAGTAAGGATCTCTGTTGTTCCAAGTCTAAATTCCGAATTCTCAAACATTCCTAATGGCCCTGTTATGAAAATATTTTCCGCATTTTCAATCTGTTGCGAGTATTTATTAATTGTATTTTGTCCAACATCAAAAATTCTATCTGAAGATTTTAGTTCGGATAGCGATTTTTCAACTCTTTTTCCATTTTCTTCTACTGCTACATCATCTGCTAACATGAACTTTTCTGGATATTTCTCTAATAATGATTTTGCAGTATTGATTGATTTTTCATCATCAATTGAGGTTGATTCTATAGGAACTTTTCCCGTTGCTGCAAGGAAAACATTTCCAATTAATCCTCCTAACATTGCTTTGTCTATCCTTCCAGCTTCGATTAATTTTTGTATCGATTTTAATCGATCAGGGACTTTTGCTCCTCCTAATATTGCTGTAAATTTTGTATTAGAATCTTCTACTATTCCTTTTAATGCATTAACTTCGCGTTCTACAATTTTACCTGCACAAGCTGGTTTTAATTCAGCAAATCCTACAATTGATGGATGAGATCTATGAGAAGTTGAAAAAGCATCTAATACACAATAATCAATGTGTTCTACTAACTTGCTTACTAGATGTGATTTTGTTGCATCTTTTGGTAACATCTCTGCATTTTCTTCTGCTGTAAACCTTAAGTTGTCTAATAATAATATGTCTCCAGCGTTGAGATTCTTTATTGAATTAATTGCACTTGGCCCAAATACATCTGGTATAAAATCTATTTTTCTATTTAATAGATTTGAAAGTGCAGGTGCATGTTGTTCCATTGAGACATAATCTGATTTCCCTAATCTTCCTTGATGAGATGCGACAATTAGTTTTGAATCTTTTAATGCATCAATAGTTTCTGCAACTTCTAATAATCTGGAATCGTCTAGAATTTTTAATGTAGTGGGATCTATAGGACTATTTATATCACATCTTAAGAATACTGTTTTTCCCTTGATGTCTAAGTCTTGTATAGATAGCATGTTGATTCATACTCCACGACTTTATTATTGTTAGAGTGTTTCTTTTATTGTTTTAGCAATAACATCTGCTACACTAACATAGCTAACTTGGCTTGGAACTGTATCTGTTCCTACTACTATTGAAACACCTGATTCATAGATATTCGCAAGAGCAGAGTCAAATGGCGTCTTTCCACGTAATACGGGGTGAGTACATCCAACTACGATTTTACCCGCACCTGCTTCTTGAATTAATTTCACTGCTTCAATAATTGTACCTCCAGAGCTAATTATATCATCAATAATTACAACATCTCTTCCATTTACTGGAAGTGGTTTACCTTCTTTTGTTGTAATACTGACTTCTGTAGCACTATATCTAGTCTTAAACATTATTTCGTAATCGACTCCCATGGTTTCTGCAGCAACTTTTGCCCATTGTTCAGATTCTTCATCAGGTCCTATTACTAATGGATTCTCTAATCCTGCACTATTCTTAATCCATTTTGCAATATCTGGTACTGCACTAAGGTTCTTTGTAGGAGTTTTTTTGATTAATTCACTCAAATCATTTACTCTTTGAAGATGTAAGTCAATTGTATAGATTATATCAATACCTAAATCGTCAATGATTTTAGATACTAAATGGAAACTGCCAGGCTCACCTGGATTAAACCTATTGTCTTGTCGAGCATAAGCAAAGTAAGGTACAAATGTAGTAATTGATTTTGCTTTACCATCTTTTAACGCTGAACAAATTAATAGATATTCAATAAATAATTCATCAGGTTTCAAACCCATTGGATGAATTACTACAACATCTTCATTTTCAACTTCATCATGATAGCGAATATATTTTTCACCATCTGGGAACTTCGTAATCTCGATTTTACCTAATTTAGCATCTAGTAATTTAGCAACTTTTGTTGCCAAAACTGTGCCTTCTGATCCGCCATATATTATCATTTCATATTACCTTTTACATTAGTTCTATTAAATCTTTTATTACTAAAGATGCTGCTGAAGGTGGTATTATACCTTTCTCTGTAACAATAACATCAATATTTTCTGGTGGTGTTACATCAAACACAGGATTTCTGATTTTTATATTAGGATATGCTTTTAGATATTCTTCTGAACAAACTTCTGTGGCATCTCTTTCTTCAATTTCTGTAAGTTCTCCAAACATAGTATCAGGATAAAACTTGTATGTTTCTGCTGCCGCCATTAATTTAACACGAGATTCATGTGCAACAGCTGCCAATTGTGAAGTACCTATTTTGTTAACTAATGCACCATTTACTGCTACTGCATCAGCTCCACATACTGCTCTATCAACTTTATCTATGAATCGTCTTGCTGCTGAATCTATGATTATTGTAACATCACAACCATGTTTCGATAATGTTGCTGCTGTTTTATGTCCTTGAAACAGAGGTCGTGTTTCACAACAAATTATTTTAATTCCTTTACCCATGTCATGCGCTGCTTTCAATATACTTATTGCCGCTTCACTATTACAAATCGTAATAACGGTATCACCATTTCTAATACGTTTTCCACCATATTCGCCAATTTTATTGTATGCATCTAAACTGTCATGAACAAATTGTTCAGCTGCTTTGACGGTGGCCTCTTTTATGTTATCTGCCGAATCACCTGCATTATATGATTTTTTGGTTGATGCTAATACAATGTTTACTCCATTTGGAAGAGAAACTGCAGTAGGTCTTGCCGATCTTAATTTTTCCCCATTTTTCATTATGTCATTATAAAATTGTTCACGATCTGAATTATTTGTATTCTCTACATAATTCTTTAACGCACTTGCGGCTAATCTTGCAATTCTCCCTGCTCCATGAATACGCATATCTTTGATTTGACTATATGCTGTATCTACATCAATGTCAACTACTCCCGAAACTGTCGGAATATTTATTGGATCATCTGTCATATCAATAAAAAATATTCATTATAACTTACTTAAGTGTTGAGAAATATTTTTTAATAACGAAATTGCATTTTTAAAATTTTTTATAGTTGAATAAAAGAATTAACATATAATCATGAAAATCGCTCCATC
>MDTE01124865.1_pt1 | contig 23873 bp, 14 predicted proteins | sample 811231 | NCBI WGS metagenome assembly MDTE01 (sample SAMN05326651, study PRJNA326480) | marine metagenome | isolation source: seawater | place: Indian Ocean: Red Sea | collected 2010 | reverse complement strand
GGCGCGACTCGCCACATTCATCTGCGTCTCGCTCACCTGGGTCTTCTTCGCAGCGCAGTCCTGGGACAAATGCCAGCGTATGTTCCTTTCCTTGCTGGGGCTCCACAGCGACCCTATCCTCGTCGTCTCGACCTATTACATCATGCTCACGCTGCTGGTTGTTGCTGGCATGCTGCTGGCACACTGGTGGTCGCGTGACCGTGAAATTGAAGCCATCGTATCTGGCATGCCCACGTGGCTCATCATTGTCAGTTGGACAACCCTGTTCTACCTGATCGTCATGACTGGTGGCAGTTCCAGTGCCTTTATCTACTTTCAATTTTGACATAACCATGCAGCCCCGTCGCCTCCCTTCCACAACCGGACTTTTTCGCGTGCTGTTGCTCACCGCGTGTGCGACCACCGCAGTATTTGTATTGAGTGAGACAAGGGCCAGACGCCTCGGTTACGAACCGAACCACCCCTGGCTGCCGGGTATGTGGACACACCAGCGTTTCCAACTGGAAACGCTGCCAGATGACCACACAGTGCTACTCGGCGCATCACGCATCCAGTTTGGCATTCATCTCGACACCTGGGAAACCAGAACTGGCATGCGTCCCTTGATTCTCGCCTGGCCGGGCGCTCCATTTGGCCCGATGCTCACTGACCTCGCACAGAACACGAATTTTCGTGGAACCGCGATCTGTAATATCGCGCCCAGCTTCGTCTTCGCCGCTGAGGCGACTCCACGTGTCGCCGCTGCCCGACTTATGGTCACCGGCCTCGAAAGTCAACGCATTTCCGCAGCCTACCAGGTCGGCCAGCCGATGCGAATCCTGTTACAGGAAAACCTGTGCATGCTCAATCCACCCGCCTTCTCGCCCATCGAAGCCCTCAGACAGGCCCTGCGGCTACCCAACCGTGAACGAACGCGAATCCCCGTGGTCATCCCACCTGCCTGGTACACGGATCGCGAGCTGCAGCTCCGTTTCACGCCCCAATTGTACGAGAGCGCCGACATGAGGAACCAGTTAATCACGCTTTATCGTAGCATCACCAGCCTTCAGAAGTCTTTTGGCCCCTGCAACATTGAGCGTTGGCTCGAGCAGGCACGCGCCGATGTACAGGCGATTGAGAAACGCGGCGGACGTGTCATTTTCCTCCGGATTCCCTCGTCCGGGTACTTCCTCCAGTTTGAGCGAGACGAATATCCGCGCACCCAATACTGGGATCGCGTTTTGCAGGAAACTGGTTGTACGGGAATTCATTTCGAGGATTACGACAACCTCACGCACTATACCTGCCCGGAAGAATCTCATATGTCTGCCACTGACGCGATCGAATATACCGGTCGCGTGCTGGACATCCTCCAAGGACAACACGCACCTTGAGCCGTCCTGCACCAGCCGTCTGCCGGCGCGGGTGAACTACGACGGCAGACGGGCTACCGCCGGGATGTCCCTTGCGTCGCCAAATCGAGGTGTGGACAATGGACAGATGCTTTAAGTCTGCCACGAGGAGCACCACGGCTCGCAGGTTGTTCCTCCTCCGCGTACCCCAAGTGCCCATCCCCACACTCTTGAGACACCCGATGATCCGCCCTGTCTCTATCCTCCTGTTCCTCTCCATCTCCAGTACTACCGTTCTGGTAGCTGCGCCCCCCCATACAAAAGACTCGGCCAGGTCGCACCAATGGCGGCTCACGGGGGAACGTGTCACCGGAGACGCCCCCCATGCAACCGACCAGCTGGGTAACATCACCTGGCACTTTCTGCGGACGACCAACAGCCGGGGTGCGATTGGCTCGCGCACATGGCTCCGTGACGGCAAATACGTCCCGCTTGACGCGACGAGCACGCGCATCTTCGATCAACCCCTGGCCGGAGCGCTCTTTCAGAAACATCCCGCAACACTGGCACCTTTTGTGGCCGGCGTCACCGCAACCCACAGCTCCGACGTCCAATGGCGCAAAGGTGAGCTCCTCGTCGCGCCAGGGCCAGATCATGCAGCCGTGCTGGCCTGGACGAGCCCCGTTCGAGGTGCGCTCCGAATCGAAGGAACCATCAATAACAGACAGACCTGCTGCGGCAAGAACTCACAGGTAAACTGGTACCTGGAACGGGGACCGGCTCCCAACTTGAAATCGGGATTCACTCCGCAGCGGCTCGCCCAGGGAATTTCGGATGACCAGATCGACGGCGGCCAGAGTCGTTTCGAGATCCATGATCTGCCCGTGGAACAAGGCGACTATTTTTATCTCATCATTGACGCGCGCGCCGACGGCAGTGGTACGCCACACCATGGCGATGCCACCGCGGTAGACCTGTCCTTTAAGGTGGAGGGCGCGACACTCCCTCCACCGCCAACGTTCGAAAAGGATATCCTGCCACTCGTCGCCCAGCATTGTTTCGAGTGCCATGGTGCCGAGACACAAGAAGCGGGACTCGATCTGCAAACCGTTGGCAAAATGATCTTCGGTGGCGAAAGCGGAACGGCACTCACTCCTGGAAAGACGGAAACCAGTTACCTGTGGAAGATGATTGAGTCCGGCGAGATGCCACCGGAGGGCTCCGAGCGGTTGTCCTCACGCGGCAAATCGATCATCCGCCGCTGGATTGTAAACGGCGCCAAGACAAACGAAGACCTGTCGGGCATCCAACCGCGGGTTTTTGTCACAGAGAAGGATCGCCAGCACTGGTCGTTCCAACTGCCACGGCGTACGGCTGTCCCCGCAGAAACACCGGCAGGATCCGCCCGCTCCCCAATCGACTCCTTCCTGCTCGCGCAGTTGCAGGCCGCTGGCCTGACATTTTCAAAGGACGCCAGCCGACCCGTCCTCGCGCGTCGACTTTTCTTCGACCTTACCGGGCTTCCACCCACACCAGCGCAAACGGAACGGTTTCTCGCAGACGCGAGCCCTGACGCTACGGGCCAACTGATCGACCGCCTGCTGGCATCGCCTCGCTACGGCGAACGCTGGGGCCGACATTGGATGGATACGGTTGGCTATGTGGACGTCCGTCTCTACGACGGGGACGCGACCACCGTCTACGAGAACGAGGGAATGTGGCGTTACCGCGACTACATTATTCAGTCGTTCAACGCCGACAAACCGTATGACCAGTTTATCCAGGAGCAACTTGCTGGTGACGAAATGGTTGACTGGCGGGGTAGCCAGGAATGGACACCCGATATCCGGGAGAAGATCGTCGCCACAGGCTATCTGCGAAATATCGAAGACCACACTTCCGAAGGCCAGTATGGAATCGAACGACGTTACGAAGTGATGTTCGACATGATGTCGATGGTTTCGACCAGCCTGTTAGGACTGACGTTTGAATGCACCCGCTGCCATAACCACAAATATGATCCAATCACTCAGCGGGACTACTACCAGCTGATGGCATTCTTCGAATCGTCTTACAATCCCCGTAACTGGCTCAAACCACAGGATCGCTGGATACCAGACGTTGGGCCCCACGCGCGGAGTCAAATCGACGGCGAAAACGGACGCCTCTCGAGTCAGGTCAACGCCCTCACCGCCAAAATTGACACACTAAAAAAGTCAGACTCCAAGGCGGCAGTTGACCAGATTCCCGACCTTACACGTCAAGTCGCCGAGCTGAATGCCCGCAAACGTTCCTATGGCAAAATTCAGGCATTATTCGATGTCCCGAACCCGCCGATATCGAATGTGTTCCGCCGTGGCGACTGCCTCAAGCGAGGCGTTCCGGTAACTCCTGGATTCCCAGAAGTTCTGACCAACGTCGTGCCTGGTGAGGAAACCCAGTCAGCGCACTCGATTCCACCAGAAACGTCCGGGCGACGGTTAAAGCTGGCACGCTGGATCACCTCACGCGCCAACCCCATGACGGCCCGCGTAGTCATGAACCGGCTCTGGCTTCACCATTTCGCTGAAGGGATCGTATCCACACCGGAAAACCTGGGGCGCAACGGCGCCCCTCCAAGTCATCCCCAGCTACTCGATTGGCTCGCTGTCGAATTCCAGGATGCAGCCTGGAGCTTGAAACGAATGCATCGCGTCGTCCTCCAATCACGCGCATATCAGCAAACCAGCCGGCGTTCCACCGAAACCTCAAACGCCGAACGACATGATCCAGACAACCGCCTGCTCTGGCGCCAAAATCTCAAACGCGTCGAATCCGAGATCCTGCGAGACTCGATCCTGGCTGCCAGTGGCCAGCTGAACACCCAGAGCTTCGGCCCTCCAGTACCCGTCACAAAGCCGGTCAGTGGATTGTCCATGGTCGATAGCGGAGGCGGAACACATGCCCGCAATCGCCGTAGCGTCTATATCTTCGCGCGGCGCGTTTATCCGCTCAAATTCATGGAGTTGTTCGACTCACCGATCATGGCGATCAATTGCAACCGCCGTATGAATTCGACGACCGTGTTACAATCGTTTGCCCAACTCAACAGCGACTTCGTAATCCAGGCCTCCCACGACACCGCCGCGGCACTCCGGCGGCGTGTTGGCAATGCACCCGAGGAGCTGATCGATGCAGCCTATCGCACGCTCCTGGGCCGCCAGCCACGGAAAGACGAGCTCGTCGTCTGCCTGCAATTCCTTAACGACCAGACCGCGAATTACACGTCCCAGGCCCCGTCGCAACAGGCGGCGCAGCTGGCAACCGCCGATTTTTGCCATATGCTGCTTTGCATGAACGAGTTCCTCTACATTGAGTGATGCCATGGATCGATTCCAACCACCAGTAGTTCCGATCGCCACGACTCGCCGGGCAGCCCTGACATCCTGCGCCATGAGTCTCAGTGGCCTGGCCCTCCGCGGCATGCTGCATGCCGAATCAGCCAGCCAGCCGCGGACTTCGTTCGATATGAAGCCACGTGCGCCCCACAACCGGCCGCGTGCACGTGCTGTAATCCAGCTTTTCCAGAACGGCGGCCCTTCGCAGATGGACCTGTTTGACCCCAAGCCGGAATTGACCAGGCAGGCTGGGAAACCCCATCCGGGCGATGTGGAAACCTTTCAACTGAACAACAAAAACATCATCTTTCCAACACAGTTTGAGATTACACGGCACGGCGACTCTGGAATGCACTTCGGCTCACCACTGCCAGAGATGGCAAAAATGGCGGATGACTGGTGCATGATTCGGTCCATGCACACCGTCAACAATAACCATCCGTTCGCAATCAGCATGTTTCAGTCGGGCAAACCTTTCTTTGGGTACCCCGCACTCGGTTCCTGGATCACCTACGGCCTGGGAAGTGAGAACCAGGATCTACCTGGCTACATCGTCTTGCGAGACCCGGCGGGCTACAACACATCAGGCAAAGCGGTTTGGTCCAGTGGGTGGATGCCGGCTCTCTACCAGGGCACTGAATTTAACAGTCAGGGAAATGCGGTTCACCACCTGCACCCCAGCAGCAAACGCCCCGCCGAACAGCAAAGCCGCTCTATGGCATTACTCTCGAAGCTGAACCAGAAACACCGGGAACGCCACCCGCGTGAATTTGAACTCGAGGCGCGAATCCAGAATTTTGAAATGGCAGCGCGGATGCAGTTGGCAGCCGCCAATGTACTGGACGTATCACGCGAAACCGCCGAAACCCAACGTCTCTATGGCCTGGACAATCCCACGACTGCTGGTTACGGAACACGTTGCCTGATGGCACGGCGACTGGTGGAATCTGGCGTACGCTACATCCAGTTGTTTCCACCACTGAAACCGAGCTTTCAGCCCTGGGATTCGCACGGTAGCCTCAAGAGCGGCATCCAGACCATTTCCAGCATGGTGGACAAACCGACCGCGGCTCTGCTGACCGACCTCAAACGCAAGGGACTACTTGATGAGGTGGTGGTCATCTGGTCCGGCGAATTTGGCCGGATCCCCATTACCGAAGGAGCGGATGGCCGTGACCACAACCGCAACGCCTTTACCACCTTGATGGCCGGCGGCGGTTTCAAGGCGGGTTACACACACGGCGCCACCGATGAATTTGGCTACAAATCGATTGAAGACCGCGTCAGTGTTCCGGATCTCCATGCGACCATCTTTCACCAATTGGGGGTCGACCATACTCGCCTGTCGTTTCTTCACAAGGGACGACAAGAACGTCTTACAGATCCCGAAGTTACCGGTGCCCGCGTCATCAAGTCGCTGCTCGCGTGAACTGACGTGTGCCCGGGATCTGTGGTCAGTCCGGCGGTTCTCCCGTGCGTTCCACATCGGCCCACAAAGCCCTCGCTATTTCCATGCTGGCAGCCTCCACCGGACGACTTCAGCATGCTTCCGGTTTTCCGCGTCCCGATAGGTATAGGACGTGACGAGCGTCCCATCCGCAAGCAGGAGGGTGGGCCCAAAACCGCCACCGCTGGCCACTCCCACGGGTGTTTTGGTATCAATCATGATCTGATCTTGTGTCAAATCAAATTCAAACCCGTCCGCCGACTCCTGACCAAGCGCACCGCGCACTCCCAACGGCGTCACAATCGCGCGTTGAGTGTAGGTCAACAGCAACCGCTCCTCGCCCAACCGCAAAATCGACATGTACATCTGACCGTAGCTGCCTAGATCTCTGACCTGGGACCAGGTTTCTCCCTCGTCGACGCTCGAGTAAACAATCATCCGTTCAGATTGATCATTGTTACCAGGATCCGTCGTACCAGATAGCGGCCAGCTATTTCCAGCACCAACCCGCAAAATCGCATACAGTTTGCCCGACCGGGCCTGCCACAGATGAGCCTCTCCGAACAACGTATAGGGATAGTCCGCGGGGACCTCTGCAAAACGCGAAAGCTGCCGCGTCCCCCATGTCCTCCCGTCATCGTCACTGCGCCACACGTAAGACCTGCATTGCTTGATTCCATGTTCCGACACTCCAACCAGCAATGTTCCATCGGCCATTTCAAGCACATTGCGCGTCGTCAGCCCTGTGACCCTCGGACGAAAACCCGTGGGTTCAATGCGCGTACTGATCCACGTTTTCCCGCGATCCCCTGAACGATGGATGTAGCTGTGTGTATATCCCTCTTTGTTGCGAACATCCTGGCCTAACAAGTGCGTGGTAATCAGGACAGTGCCTCGCTTTGTTACGGACAGAGACGGTTCTCTTCCCGCGATATCCGGCGTCTCGCGCTCGGACCATGTTTTGCCTCCATCTGCAGAGCGGTAGAGAACCGTCTGTTCCGCGACTTTACCGTCTTCGAGCCGCCGCCCCGAGAACATGCACAAGAGGATCTCGCCATCCGGCAGCAATGCAATCGACGGCTTGTAGTCGTCCACGATTCCCACCGCAACACGGCGACAGGCGATCTGTCCGCTCGTTAAACGTTTGCCATTTCTTACAGCGATGAATTCAGTGTCCTCGGCGGTGGCGTCCACACACACGCCGCATCCAAATGTCGCCCCGACTAGAAGCAGCAGACGAACTCCCGCCGCTGCCTGACGCCCTGACACTTCTACGTTCCTGCCCATGACCTCTCCTTGATATAGTTTCCCGTCCGCGTCATGACGCTTCGATTCACCTTGCCGCCACGTCAACCATGGAGCGTCGCCAGGTCACGGCGCCCGCTCGACCGACCACATTCCGGAACCGCCCATTGTAACGATTGTCGTCCCGATGCTGGCCACCACCAACCCTTTACCGTCCACCCGCGTCGTGATTCCGGAGACGATCCTGTCCGCCGGGTCTGCTGCCGAATGCGGCACTAGCACGCTCACGAAATATGCCGGTTTCCCAGCCGTAACGGACTGCCATGCGTAGTGGTTTACATGAGGGTCCACATCCTGCGAGTGCGATTGTTGCAAGACACCGTAACGCTGTCCCGCTACGGGATGAAAATAAAGCACAACACGCCTCTCCTGCTTCTGCCACCACGCGTGTTCCAACGCGGGAGCATCAAACCAGTTTTGCGGTTGTGTACCACTCGCAATCTGGCCATCGCTGGACAAATGCCAGAGGGGTCCAGCTCGATAATCAGCGCCCAGCACCGCTCCACCGACAAACTGATCGCGAACCACCAGGTAGCCTTCGTCTGTCAACACACTACTTCGCACCCAGCGACTTCCGGCGCCGTAGTAATCCTGAAACCCAAACTGGCCGTACGCATCGCCATGTCCATTGTTCTCTGCCAGGACAATGCCATCATCATGTTGCAGCGAACCTCGTCTCATCATATCCCGTTTGTCACCCTGTCGATCCGGATGGACCGGAAACGGATGGCGATTGTGCAAGACCAGCAAGAGATCCAGACTCTCCTCCCCGGTCCCGCCCCCCTTCAGCTGGTCGCCGGTGTATGTGTTGTTGTATTTACCCGACGTGTGCAAGAACTTCGCGCCATCGACGGAATACTCATAAAGATGACCAGACACATTGTCCAGGTGCTGGTCCTTCTGATCATAAAGGAAGTAAGCGGCAAAAGGTTTGCCAGCTTGCCGCCCCGCATGAAGGTAAAGACGTTCCGGAATTCGTTCGCGCCCCGCACTCACAAACCCTACCGACGACTGGCCCGCGGCTAACCGTGGACGGATCCCGCGTTCGCTAAACCACAGGAAACGGCGCCGATAGGCCGACAGGTACGCCGCTGGAACGATGCCGTCCGGCGGGCGCCCCCCCAGCGTCACCTGCTCTGCCGCCCACAAATACTCCGGTCTGCGGTAATGCTGGGCCAACCGATACCAGAAGTGGCCGTCTCGAGCGGATGTTTCGACGTCGTAGTACCCGACGTTCCAGGGATCCTGGTAGGCTTCTTCGATCTTGCGTCGTACACGCGCGCCTGAGTTTGGATTGCCACGAGTGCCACCCCCGTGCACAAACCCCAGACACCGAGTCCCCACAGCCTGAATTAAGGAACGGTCACTTTCAATGCGTCCGGTGGCCTCCGCGACATCCAACATTCCATGCAGAAAAATGGGGCCGTAAGGGTAGTAGTTCCATTCTTTCCAATCTTGAAACGTCGCCAGGTGATTCCAGATCCGATCAATCCACGTCCTGGCGGCAGCCGCTTGCGGGACTTCCGGAAACCACTTTAGCGCTAGTGCCACACCACCCGCGTTACCAAACGAGTGATTATTCGCCGTCTGGGCTCCTTGCTCAAAGTTGATGATCCGGCGATCCATGCTCTGATGAACGATGCGACGAAAACGCCGTACTTCCTCGTCCGTGAGCATGTCGTGCGTCGCGAGTTCCTCATAGATGCGCATCCGAGCAGCGCCACCCCAGCCACCGTGATAGCCACCCCCGTGCACATCTCGCAACAGTGTCCTGTTGTCGACCTCCAGCACTCTTTCGTTGCGATCTCCCCGAAGCGTTGTAAAGAACACGTACAGCAGGTCACCTTCGCCCCGTGCTTCCAACCTGGCATGCCAGTCCAGAAGGAGCCCACGGAACACCGCCCTGAGGATTCTCAACGCATTGCCGTCAACGCGTCCTCCATCTACATAACGACAACGCAGTCGATCCCATTGCCACCAGCTGCGTGAGAACGAATACCGCTGTTTCGCGGCGAGCGAAGACCGCAATGCGGATTCCATTGCATCGATGTCTTTGACATCGTGATACGTCTCACGGGGATGTCCCGAGAGGAGCACGTCTCCACCTTGGGATCGCGTCTGGCCGCCCAGCGCCACCAGGGTGACAAGTCCTGCCAGTGCCCACCGCAATGGAACGGCCATGTCGCACTCCTTTCCGCCTTGCACTCCCCTGACTGGAGGCACCACAGCCACCGTCATCGCGCCTCAAAACGTCATACTCGCCCGACAGCAACGCCAGGGCGACTCAACGAAGAATCTTCAGACGCAGGTCCCTGAAGTGCACAACCATTCCTGGATCGTGCAACTGCAACTGGATCATACCGCGATGTAACCGCCGTTTCGTTTCCAGGTGTTCAATGAACTCGGACGACAGTTTGCCGTTGATGTACAGTCTAAAGTGGTTACCCTCCGCGATCACATGCACATCATTCCATCCACCTTTTCGAATTTCCTTGACGGTAACAGCGCCATCAATACGAGTAACCGTCGGATTGTCATCTTTGTCGATGACCAACCGATCTCCACGAAAACAGGCATGTTCCCGCCGTCCCGGCGTATGGAAATCCCATGCACCAAGCACCTGTTTGCCGATGCCAACATGGCCTAGATCCGCGTGATACCCCTGAAATCCTCGTTTGCCGGTTTCGTCCACACGCGCGCGGATATTGACTCCGCTATTTCCTTTTCCCGGGAAACGATAGCTGAACTTCAGTTCAAAATCCGCCACATTCCTGTTGGCAAATACCAGGTAACTACGCCCCTTGTCCCCTTCTCCAACGATCATCCCATCCTGAACAGACCAGGCGGCAGCAGCCTTCTCAGGCATGACCGCCCAGTTTTTCAGCGACTTGCCATCAAACATAGAAACAAACCCCTTCTCGGATTCCTTGCGCAAAGCCGTCGCGTCGGCCGCCGGGGCGTGCGACCAGATAGATAACATTACCAGGGCTGCCGGAACCACGCTGCAGATCATTTTCTTCATTGGAGTTTTCCAAGTTCTCGGAGGTATTGAATCAGGTCCAACAACTGCGACCTCGACAACAAGGCCATCAACCCTGCCGGCATCGCGCTGCCAGTTACACGCGTTTCTTCAATTTCAGCTTTCTCAATCGTGATCTGTTCCGCCGTGGCAAGGCTCTCGAGCACGAGCTGCCCTGTCTCACGACTCTCCGCCGTGCGGCGTTCGTACCCTTGGTGAACCTTGCCGTCTTCCGTAATCACCGTCAACATCGAGTACCCTTCCTTGACCTGGCGACTCGGCCAGAGAACCTCTTCAACAATTCGCTGTGCCGACAACGTTGTCCCGATCGCAGTCAGATCAGGCCCAACGCGGCCGCCAGCCCCACTTATCTTGTGACACGAGGCACATGCCAATCTGTCGAACAACGCTCTGCCACGTGTTGCATCACCTGATTCAGCTGCTGCAACTGCCAACCGTTCCACCAGAGATGCGTTGTACTCGGGCGGGCCCGCCGCATCCCCAATCGACGCCTGCAAAACCGTCACCAATGACGGATCCGAACGTCCACTCGAGAAAAGTGCCCGCAACAGCGCTGTGGCCGTTTCTGCATTCAGACTTTCACTTCGCAGTGCACTCGCAAATGCCGCCGCGCCACCCTTCCGCTCCAGTATTGCTCGGATAATCCTGGTGGGGTCATGCCTGGCAACATCCGCCCCGCTGAGAAACTTTGCGGCACGCACCGCAGCGCCCTGGGAGTCGACAATGGCCAATGCTTCAATGGCCGCCGCACGTACGGCGTTCGATTGCGTCTCGGCGGCATATTTGTGGAGATACTCCGATCCTTTGGCGGAATCCAGCTGCGCCAACGCCACAAACGCCCTGGACCGCACTGGCACCGCTAACATTTTGTTCTCTACCGCACCCACAACTACCTCCAGTAATTCCTCGACATTCCAAATCCCGGCAAGCGTCAAAGCATGCGTGTACAGCTCAGAATCACCGTGTTGAATCAGGGCCTGCAATTGTGCCGCCAGATTCCCCGCAGGCCGTTCTTCACGAAATTCGCTAATCTTGATGAGATGTTGGAGCGCACCAGCATGCGATTGTGCGTCGTAACGCCCCGCCGAAGTGTAACGTCGCGGATCCAATCCAAATGTCTGTAACTCCTCCGGACCGCCTACCGCAAGGATCGACGCAATGGCTGATGCACGCACCTTGGCGTCAAGCTGGCCCCTATCCACCAGCGACTTGAGACTATCCAACGCAGCTCGTCCACCGGACTCGTTCAGGACCGTCGCCAAATGGGCGGGCCTGGCAAACGTCAGCGTTCCTTTTTGAAACGCCGGTTCCCACCAGGGCCGCAGCCGGTGTACAGCCTGTTTGAACGCATAGTCAATCCACGGATCACGCCGTTGATCGACGACAATCGCCGCCACACAAATCGACTCCGCGGCGGGAATGGCAGCACAGGCAACCACTGCCTCCAGACGCACTTGCGGGTGCTCGTCACGAATGCGTTCGGCGAGCAGCTCCAGTGGATCATCAAGCCTGTCATGCCAGCGGCCGACAAGTCGGCTGGCAAAGGCCCGCGCGCGTGAATCCTGCGCATGGAGCAAGCGGGAAAGTAAACCCGCTTCCACGCGTTCGATGGTCGCGTAGGCACCCAGTGCCTGATACAAGCAAAATTCGTAATCTGGCCGCTTGGGATCGAGCGACCGAACCCAGTCATCCAAAGCGCGGCTCACCGCCTGCGGATCACGCTCCGTCAACGCTCGCTTGGCCTGATAACGCGTCCAGTGTTCCGCCGCCCCTAGAGCCCGCACCACTTCCGTGTCAGACACCCGCCGCAGGTTGGGCGGCCGAACAGAACTCTTTTTAGTCGCTAATCTCCAAATACGTCCGTGACGTTTGTCCCGGGTCGGATCCCGATAGGCATCATCCTGATGACAGGTGATTGGGTTGTACCAATCGACCACATAGATGGCACCGTCAGGACCAACTTTGACATCGACGGGGCGAAAATTCCGGTGCCGCGACTCGAGGACAGGATCCTGCCAATCCAACTCGTACCCGGACTCTTTCGGGCTCAAAGAAAACGTCTTTACACGATTGGCCTTGAAGTCTCCGGTAACAAAACTGCCGCGCAGTTCGGCCGGGATGCCGGCGCCATCAAGGTATCCAATGCCACAATATCCGCCAGGGGATCCAATCCTGGCTAAACGGCGCACGTGGGTCGTGGAAACCATCCCGGGAGACAGCCAATTGACCCCGCCCGCACCATCGACATTGAACACCTGTCCCCATGCATCAAAGGCAATGCCCCAAGGATTGCCTGGTCCCATATGGCCTTCCAGAAACGGGATCAACTGCAAGCGTCGTGGACGAAATCGATAGAAGCCGGCATTAAACAGATGGCTCGCACCCCACGGAGTTTCCACGCGTGATTCACAACCGTCCCCGTGGCCGAAAAACAACTCTCCATCCGGACTCCAGAAAAACGAGTTGATTGTCTGGTGGGAATCACCATTGCCAAAACCGCCCAGCACGACTTTGCGCACGTCCGCTCTTCCATCATCATCCGTGTCTTTGAGAAAGAGAATTTCGGTGTTCTGGCCGACATAGACACCGCCCTCGCCCCACTCAATCCCTGTCGGAATGTTAAGCCCCTCCGCAAACACAGTAGACCGGTCGGCAACGCCGTCGGCGTCCGTATCTTCCAGCATGATGATTTTGTCGTTGGGCAAATCACCGGGAAATACGTGCGGATAGGTCGTCGTCACTGCCACGTACGCGCGACCGGCGGGATCCCAGCGAATAGCCAATGGAGACGTCAGCCCTTCCCGTTCCGACGCAAACAGATTGACTTCGAACCCTTCCCATGTAGAGAAAGCAGCCAACTCTTCGTCGATATCGGCATCTGCGTCCCCGTGCAGAATCTCAGGTTCTGGCCGATTCGCTCCGGGATCCTCGCCGCCTGCCGCAATCCGCCGCACGCGGTCTTCCGCTTTGGCTACCAGCGGCACCAGCTGTCGCCATTCCTCCTTGAAAGGAATGTAGTCCTTGCCCCCTCGCGTAAACTGTCGCCTGGCGTCATCACCATAGAGCAGCTTCCAATTAGCGGGGCGCCAGTAGTCGTACCATAAACGGTGCTTCTCGATGACCGCCAGCCTCAAAGCCTCCAATTCCTGCGCCGGCGGCACCGCCACACCCAGCTGCCGCGCAATCCGCTCGGCCACCACGCGCTGTGCCTGGGGTTTGATGTGCATCCCATTTTCCGTCATTCCAGGCGCTGCCTCGGCAAACAAATCAACAAACAACGCACCCTGGCTCTCCGCAATCGTCCGCATCGTTTGGACGTAACGTCCCAGGCCGGTGTTATATCTGGACAGATCCGGCAGCAGATCACTCTCCGGCTTTTCAAATGGGACTGGGCTCACCAGCACCAGTTGCCGGGTGCAGCGTCGCAAGCGCTCGGTCAACTGGCGGTAGCCAGCGGCCCAGGCGGCCAAGCCAGCGTCACCCGCCATGGCACTCACACGTCCAAATTGCGCAATCACGACGGTGGCTTTCAGTCCCCTGAGCTGTTGTTCCAGATCGCCAAATCCGTCCAGGTCGCCATGCCCATCCTGCCGCCAGCGTTCGATGACCGTTCCCTGCCGGAACACGGTATCCGCCTCCCAGGCGAGGTCACGAAACTGGGGTTGCTGAGACGCAAACGCGCGGGTCAACATCGCTTCCAGATGGCCCGCCTGTTGCAGATGAACCATATCTGCCCCGCCAAGGAACACCACGACGTCGTCGCGTTGCAGTTTGAGCGACGTCTCGGACCAGGTCGTTCCGGCCCAGTTCATAAAACAGACGACCGAGATCACGCCGACAAGTGCGTGGCGCCGAAAACCCATAATTGACCTCATCTGCGTGAGAAACCGTGTTTCGTAAACACCTCAGCAAACTGAATCCTAAACCATTTAGCCACCTTCGATCACCCTCTGGTCGCAAGACGCTCCGTCCATTCCCTGCCCAGACACGTCCGACGGGCCACGAAACCTGGCGACGCCGCGGTAGCGTTCCTCGCTGACTGCCTTATCAGGTCACCAGACACCCTCACAATGGCACAGGAAAATCGGAAGAACAGGCGGTACTTTACGAATATTGAACGGGGACGCTCTTTTCTATATGGTGAACTCGCGGCAGATGGAACCACCAACCGTTGGGCCCGTCGCGAATCACTCCGCGGAGCTGAGGGTATTTCCATCTACTGCGAGTCCTGCCTGGCGTGTTTTTCAGAGAACGACGACGATGCGATGTCTTCTGGCACCTCTCTTGCTCGCAAGTCTGAGCGGCTGCTCCGCCCCTGAAGCCAGCCCATGGCCCGCTTCTCAGGCTCGCATTTCCCGCGACGCTGAAGGCGAGATCGTCGCCATTCGTTGGATCCGTAAGGCAGTCGCTCCAACAGACCTGGAATTCATCCACAACCTTCCATCCCTGCAATACCTGATCCTCGACAACACGGATGTATCAGACGCAGACCTACGTTTTCTCCCTGAAACGGCTGGCCTAATCCGGTTGTCTCTGGATAACACCCAAATCGGCGATCGCACGCTTTTGCAGGTGGCGCGCCTGCCGCACCTGAAGGAACTCTCTCTGGGAAATACTGCCATCACTGATGCTGGGTTGGTGCATTTGCGGGAACAGGACAGTCTGGAACGCATCGACCTTCGCGATACCGCTATTACCAATCTAGGCCTGACGTTACTCGATACACTCCCCCGACTGACCACGCTGCTCCTTAGCGGCACATCGATCAACGATACAGGCCTGGCGCGTATCAGCCAGAGAACCTCACTCACGCACCTGGATCTCGATGGAACGAAAATCACTGAGCGTGGGCTCGCGCAGTTAGCTACCATCCCCACGATACTGCACCTTTCGCTACGCGGCTGTCGTGTCACCGACAAGGGATTGGAACACCTTGCCAAATTGACCCGACTGCGCACGCTCAATCTGGACGGAGCGTCCATTCGCGGAAACACCTTGGGGGTACTTGGCAGCCTGACGCGTCTCGAATGCCTTCGTATCCCACACACAAGGATTCACGATTCAGCGTTAGCCCACCTGAAATCCTTGCCCGGGCTCCAGGCACTCGATCTGTCCAACACGCAGATCTCCGGCACAGGGCTGGCCCATTGCGCCGACCTGCCACACCTGCGTCATCTTGCCCTGGCGGGCTGCCGCAATCTCTCGGAACAGGGCTTCGCGACTCTGGCAACCCTGCCGTCCCTTCGGACTCTCGATCTGCAGCGCGCTGGGGTGAGCGATCTCGTGCTGGCACACGTGGGAAAACTCCACAACCTCGAATCGCTCGATTTATGGGGCAACAACGCCATTACCAACGCCGGCCTGTCCCACCTGCAAGACATGCCGCAGCTAAAAACCCTGGTCCTCAACAACACCCGCATCACAGACAGTGGCCTCGCGGCCTTGGGAACGCTGCCGCGACTGGAGACCCTCAAACTACAACAAACCGATGTCACTGGCCAAGGACTCGTTCACCTCGCTGGGCTTCAACATTTCGCGCATCTTTGGTTGGGCAACCGTTCCTCACACGGCGCACGGCCAGGGGCAACGCCGACTCTCGCCGCACTTAAAGATCTTTCCAAGCTCATTACTTTAGGCCTCCCCGGCACCACAACCGACGACACCGAACTCGTGCACATCGGCCACTGCACCAGGCTGCAACACCTGGACCTGATGGCGTGCCAAGGCATTACGGATGCTAGTCTCAGCACGCTCGCCGGCCTACCCAGCCTCCGCTCCCTGAATCTTTACAGTACCCAGGTTACTCCCGCCGGTCTGTCGCAACTCCAACAGCGGTTTCCACACTGTCAAATCCGCAGTTACTAGTTGGCGTCCGATTCCTTTTCGTGGTGTATTCGCAAGCGGACATTAAGTTAACATATCCAGCCAGAGGTCGGTCACGCCAAAGGTGGTCCGACCGAAGTGGATCATCACCTGCAGACGACACGGACCCACCCTCCGCGGAGTCACCTTGATGGCAAGAACCCTATTTTTCATGCTGATTCTGCTGGCGGTCGCTTCACACGCGGCGTTAGCTCAAGATAGCCATCCGCCCAAAAAAGCCGATCACCAGCACCTCGCTTACGGAAAACATAAACGGCAGTTCCTTCACCTCTGGCTTCCTGACACGAGACAAGCGGCCCCTTTGATCGTCCACTTCCACGGTGGCGGATTCCTATCAGGCAATATCCGCAACAAAACGTCGAGCCGTACCGCTACTCGTTTGAACGCGTCGGGCATCGCATATGCCGATGTGGAATACCGTCTCCTTCCACAAACGCTCCTGACAGAAATCCTGCGTGACTGCGCGCGGGCGATCCAATTCCTCCGTCATCACAGCGCCAAATATCGACTCGACAGCGCGAAGATAGCGGCCTACGGGGAGTCTGCGGGGGCCGGTGCCAGCCTCTGGCTGGCCACTCGAGACGACCTGGCAAACGCTCAAGCGCGTGACCCCGTACTTCGTCAATCAAGTCGTGTCCTCGCCGCTGGAGGCTCCGGTGTTCAAGCCACCTACGACGTCGCCCAGTGGCCTCGGATCCTGGGCCTGCCGCCGGAAAAGACTCCCTACTGGGGAATGATGCAACGTTTCAAAAACAAGATGCCAGCCAACACGTTTCTTCAACTCCGGCGTGATTCTGATATGCTTGCCCACCTCGACAAAGACGATCCTCCACTCCATTTCTCGCCTGGCAAACAGGGACAAGGAGTCCATAGCCACTTGTTTGTAAAGGCGCTTCAGAGGCGTGCTGCTGAGATTGGCGCAGATTTGACAATTCAGGGTGGCACACCAGCGCTCCTGCGTTTCCTGGTCGGCCACTTGCGGGGAACGGAAACGCCCTATCCACAGTCCAATCCCTCCAGATCGCCCCAAAACAGGCAACGACATCACGAAGGACGTTGTGCATTCACGGTAGCGCCGCCCGATGTCGCCTCTGGATTTCGCCCGGCTGGTCGAAACCAGGGCAGGGCAGGGGAGAACGTTTACACGGTACAATCGTGTACCGTAACCAGCTGCCTGCCTGCGGTATCGTCCAGGCAGAACTCGACGGAACACCACACTATGACACTGCGTCAGCATGCCGTTGAACGCAGCGACTTACTCACACCATCTCCGTTTGCTGAAAGTCCCCCATGGACCAACCCATCGCCTACCTAAAGGGAAAGTTTGTCCCAGCATCAGAGTGCGCTCTCCCCATGTACGATCTGGGCATCGTGCTGGGAGCCGCTGTCACTGACTTCCTGCGGACTTTTCACCAACGTCCTTACCGCATGGATGATCATATCCAGCGTTTCTACCGGTCATGCAAATATGCCCGCATCCAACCGCCTGTCGATCTCGCAGAAAGCATCTCGATCTCAGAGCATTTACTGAAGACCAACGCGCCGTTTCATCCCGGACAGGAACTGGGGCTGATTTTCTACATGACAGCGGGTGAAAACTCAGTCTACGCTGGTGCTGCCGGCATCCCCGCAAACCCGAGCCCCAGTTATGTCCAGCATACATTTCCCATGCGATTCGACCTGTTTCGCGACATCTTCGTCAATGGCGTCCATTGCATGACTCCGGCTCCTAGACACTGGCCACCGCAATGCCTGTCATCGAAGATCAAGAATCGAAATCGATTACACATGTGGATCGGGGAACAAGAAATCCGACAGCTGGACGCAACGGCCATGCCGCTCTATCTCGACGTCCATGGGAACATTACCGAAACAGGGGGCTCCAACTTCGTAATCTTCCGTGATGGCAAGGTCATTTCGCCCCGGCGCAATAATGTCCTGTGGGGCATCAGTCTGACCGTCCTGGAAGAAATCCTGGCACAACTGGGTGTGCCATTTATTGAAGACGACATCCAGACCTATGACGTCGTCAACGCCGATGAAGCCTGGATTCCTACGACTCCCTACTGTCTCGGGCCAGTCGTCAAAATCAATGGCGTCCCCATCGGCGATGGGACTCCGGGGCCCATGTGGCGACGGATCATCGATCACTGGAGCGGCATCGTCGACAAAGACATCTATCGCGAAACCGCCGAAGCGACGTAGCGTAAAGCGTGCCATCGACAGCTACAGATACACAGCCATCCCAAACCCTGCTTGTACGGTGTACGCAGCCACGCGGCTGTGGCAGTCAGGCAACTCGGTGTTCTTCCCGGGCAACCTCAACTCCGGCCCAGCTCGTCCACGCGCCGTGCAACGCGGTCGATCTTTTCGCCCAGCTCATCCTGCAGACGTTCCAATTCTTCGGATTGCTCGCCCACGAATAGCGACGTCAAGGTGGCTGTAAACACCCCGACAAAAACCATGCCCGTAACGACGAGCACGCCCGTCAGGACCTGTCCTGCAATCGAAACGGGGTTGTGAATATCGCCAAAGCCGCCGGTCAGGACCGTTGTAAAACTCCACCACATCGCCAGCATCATATTGCCTACGGGTGAGTCCTCTCCCTCCCACCCCTCGAGCCGATAAATCAGCAGCGCACCGATGACCGTGGCTGCGACGGCCCACCTGACGGTTTTTTTCATCATCTTGACGTCCACCACGTCCTGTAACTTGTCCATCCCCCGCCAGAGAATAAAGAAGACACGCACAAATCGCAGAAAGCGTGCCAACCTCGCGAAACGCGCCAACCTTGCAAAACGTCCGAAACGCACCATCTGGGCATCCGGAACCGGAATCGACGTGACAAAATCGACCCAATGGTGACGCCAAACATATCTTTTGGAGTCGGCACAGCTCAGCCGGAACAAGAACTCCGCCATAAATACGGCACAACACACCGCGTCGATTAGAAAAATATTCCAGCGGGAAAGCCAACTCAGCCGGTCCGTCGTCGGCACACCCAAGTCGTAAACCAGCAAACCCAGAACCACGACGACCAAGCACATCACGAATCCTTCCATCAACACCACGCGTTTCGCAGATCCGAGTCGCTCAATCATTCGTGCCTGGATGATGTTCCGTTGAATGTGGTCGTCCAGTTGCGCGTCCAGATCATCGAGTTGCTCTTCCTGCGAACGCAGGCGGGCTGTCTCCGCCACCACAAATCCAAGCACCTGGGGATCTGACTCATCCAGGGCTGCGGTCGCCTTATCTGCCGACGCCCGGGCGCGTTCGGCCAGCGCAGCGAATTGCGCACGAACCGATGTTTGCAACTCTTTCAAAGTGTCGACTGGTAACTTCGTTGGATGGATTGCGTCCAAACGCTCCAACGACGCATGCAAATTGTCGCGATCCGCCATTGAAATACCTTTCGGTCCTGTTGCTTGATAGATTTCCAACCCTGACGCACTGGCCCCGCGCGCCGTCGTATAGCAAGCGACAAACGCCCACGAACCACCCCTGCGCAGCATCCCCCACTACTCGGCCGCCGATCTCGTTCCTGGATGCACCGCGTCACTGGTATCACATTGGGGCTTGTTCAACACACAACAGCGGCGTCATCTGGTCTAGGCCAGCACCTTGTGAATCACATTACCGGCAACATCGGTCAACCTGAAATCACGGCCGCTGAAATGGTATGTCAGTTCCTCGTGATCCATTCCCAGCAGCTGCAAAATCGTCGCATGGACGTCATGAATGGACGTACGATCAACGGCTGCGTGGTATCCCACTTCATCGGTCTGGCCGTAACTGGTCCCACCCTTGACGCCACCGCCGGCCATCCACATCGTGAAACCGAAAGGATGGTGATCGCGGCCACTGCCACCTTGTTTATGAGGCGTTCGTCCAAACTCGCCCCCCCAGACGACGAGGGTCTCGTCCAACAGCCCTCGCTGCGCGAGGTCCAGCAGCAGGCCTGCCATAGGCTGATCCGTGGCAGCACAATGTTTGTTGTGGTTTCCAGTGATACTTCCGTGCGCGTCCCAATTGTCATCTCCGTGTCCGCCCCCCGAATAAAGCTGAACAAAACGGACACCGCGTTCGACCAACCGCCTCGCCATCAGGCACTGTGTACCAAAATACTCACCCGGATTACCGTTTTCGATCCCATACAGTCGTCTGGTCGCTGCAGTCTCTTGTCCCAGGTCGAGTGCCTCGGGCGCCGCCGATTGCATCCGGTAGGCCAACTCAAACGACTCAATGCGGGCTTCCAGTGCGGCTTCTGCCGGATGCCTGGACCGATGCCCACGATTCACCCGGGCCGCGTAATCGAGCAGTTGCCGTTGCGTTGATCTCCCTAAACCAGCCGGCCGCTCGAGGTTCAAAATCGGAGTGCCGCGCGAACGGACCGGTGTGCCCTGAAACGCCCCAGGGAGGAACCCAGAACCCCAGTTTGGCGCGCCACCGATCGGTCCCCCACGGTAGTCGTACATCACCACGAAGCCGGGCAAGTCCTGGTTTTCACTTCCCAGTCCATAGGTGACCCAGGAGCCGAGGCTGGGAAAACCGGTACGGATCATTCCCGTATTGACCTCGAACAGCGCCGGGGCATGACTGATGGAATGACCATAAACCCCGCGCAACATGGCCGTGTGATCAATGACGCCCGCCAAATGCGGGTAACGATCCGATACCCAATGCCCACTTTCCCCGTGGCGAGCAAACTTGTACGGCGAAGGAAACAACCCGCCGCCACTACGAGCCCCCTTGGTATCCACGACCTCGCCAACCCCTTTACCAGCGAATTGTGCCAGGGCCGGCTTGTAGTCAAACAAATCCAAATGGCTAGGGCCGCCATACATAAAGAGAAAAATCACGCTCTTCGCACGGGGTACAAAGTGGGCCCTGCGGGGTGCCAATGGCGATCGACCCTGCTCATCCGCAACAGAGGATCTGGTGAACAGCCCCTCATCGGCAAGCATCGTGGCCAGGGCCACCGAACCCAATCCACTTCCCGCTCGCCCCAGCAGTTCACGACGTGTGGGTGCACCGCGGCTTGGCAATCGATCAATCGACATAAAGAAACTCGTTCAGGGTGAACAGAATGTGGCAAAAATTCGCGACCGTCTGATCCTGGCCCGCCAATAACTGCACACTGAGCTCCAGCTCGTGTTCTGTCGGCGGCCGCGACAGTGTCAACCAGTAGGCCTCCTCGACCATCTCTCTCGGGTCTCTTTTCATGGGCGTAGTCAGACGCTGGGAAAACCGTTCCGCTTGCCCACGAACAAACGCGTTATTGAGCAACAACAGTGCTTGCGTTGATACGGTGGTCTGCTCGCGTGCCCCGCGACTCTGCATCGCATCTGGTACGTCAAAGGTCTCGAAGAAGGGGACGCGCATCGAACGACGCATAAAGACGTAGATACTTCTTCGCCAGGTACTTGGACCATCTTTGATATTCGTCGGCCATTTGTTCGTAGATCCCGTCTTGATTGCATCGTGCGAAACCCAGGGTTTCACACTGGGACCATGGAACTGTCGATCGAGTGTGCCAGCCGATTGCATAATGGCATCACGCAGAATTTCGGCCTGCAAACGTTGTGGATGACGCCGCCAGAGCAGTTGATTCTCCGGGTCCACCTGGTGTCGCGCACGATCCCAGGTCGTCTCCTGGGTATAGGTCGAACTGGACATGATAGCGCGGTGCAATCGCTTCCACGTCCAGTCACCACGCACCAGCTCCGACGCGAGCCAGTCGAGCAGGTCCGGATGACTGGGGATATCCCCCACTCGACCGAAATTATTACTGGTTTTCACCAGCCCCCTGCCAAAATGAAATTGCCAGAGACGGTTGGCAATGACACGCGCCGTCAGCGCTCCAGCCCCTGCGTCCGCATCTGTCAGCCAGCGTGCCAGTCCCACTCGGCCATCTCCCGCCGGTTTGCCGCTCTCCTCGATCCATCGTGACACTTCGCCGTCGTCGAAACTGAGGGCGGCAAGCACACCCCGCCCGACATCTCCCCGTTTGGCTTCCGTGTCCCCGCGTTCCAGCAGGGGATTGGTGCGCGGCGCGCCACCCTTCCAGGTAAACGCCTTGACTTTGGCCATCATACGGCCCACCGCCAACTCGCGGTCTCCCGCACTCCCTGGTAGAAAAAATCCCACCAGCCGGTAGTAGTCTCGCTGTGCAATCGGGTCGTATTTGTGATCGTGGCAACGTGCGCAACCCACCGTTAACGCCAGAAATGCCGATCCCGTCGAGGCCACGATATCGTCCATCTTGTCGTACATTGCTTTTTCGCGGTCCACACCATCCACGTTGGTCACCGTTGGGCCGGCTGTAATGAAGCCGGTGAGGGCTACCGCGAGCGGACGTTCCGGCTGCAGCAAGTCACCTGCTAACTGCCAGTGCACAAATCGATTGAAGGGGAGATCCTCGTTGAGCGCCCGAATCACTGCGTCGCGATACGTCCAGGCGGTCGGGCGTTCACTGTCACTTTCGTACCCGTGACTCTCTCCATACCGTGCCACGTCGAGCCAGTGCCTGCCCCAGCGTTCGCCGTAGTGCGGACTAGCCAACAATCGCGAAAGCAGCCGCTCGTAGGCATCCGGCGCGGGATCACTGACAAACCGCTCAACCGCATCGCGATTCGGTGCCAGACCGATCAAATCGAAATAAGCCCGACGGATGAGCCTGCGGCGATCCACCGGACCGTTGGGTGCCACTTTGTGTGTTTGCGCACGCGCCCAGACGAAGCTGTCGGTCGCACTACGGACCCAGGAAGGTTGACCGCGACCTGGTAGCGGTTGGCTTGCCAGGTCGCGAAACGCCCAATAATCGCGTTCTTCCTCGTTAGCCACGATCACCGTCTGGTGCCAACCACCGAACACAAGCAGGCAGCTGCAGGCCAACCAGCCCCGTGTTTGCCGGCCTCGAACAGACAACGCCATGACCGGCTTAACTAATGGTCCTCCGCGACTCGCGTCCTTCTTTGTCTGCACGACCCACTCCATACTGAAACGCAAGGAGGGATGCACCACAGAGCCTCACATGGCGACGACATCCGCCTCGCGCCGGGAGGTTCCTGGCCACAGAAGGCCCCACGTTCCTGCCCGTGGGATTGGCGTATCCCTGTCTTCTGTCGCGATCAATTTTACCACCCAGCCAGATGTCTGAAAACAGAGACTCTCAGCTCCCTGCCATTGGGCCATGTACGCAAGCGCGCGCAACGGAGCCACCTCGCGGCTGTTGGAGGCGATTGACATGCAACAGGAAGTATCCGAGCATGGCCCGAACCTGCTCGGCATCCCCTTTCCCTGATGGCAGAAGCGCACTTTGCTCGGCTGCTTGGGGAACTCCGCCCACTCACAGCTCTATGGACGACGACGCCGTTTTTATCCTGCCTCTCGACACGTATCCGGTTCCACTCTCCCTGGTGGGCGGGAAAGGGCGATCCCTGGCGCAATTGGTTTCCGCAAGCTTCCCTGTTCCGGACGGCTTCGTGGTG
>MDTE01169034.1_pt1 | contig 23874 bp, 25 predicted proteins | sample 811231 | NCBI WGS metagenome assembly MDTE01 (sample SAMN05326651, study PRJNA326480) | marine metagenome | isolation source: seawater | place: Indian Ocean: Red Sea | collected 2010 | reverse complement strand
CATGAATTAGGTATGAAAACTGTTTGGATTAAAAATAATGAACCTTGGGCTGCAAAATATTCTGATGAAAATTTTGTAAATTATAGAACGGCAAATTTGACGAATTTTTTAAAGGAAATAAATGAACTTAGAAAAAATTGAAAAAACTATAAACGAAGCTTTTAAAAATAAAGAAAAAATTGATAGTTCAGATAAAGCGCTAAACGACTTGGTAAAGGAAGTAATAGATTTGTTGGATAATGGTAAAATTAGAGTTGCTGAAAAAAAAGGTAATCAATGGCAAGTCAACCAATGGATTAAAAAAGCTATACTTTTGAGTTTTCGAGTAAATAAAATGAAAGCTTCTAAAGGACCTTACTCTACTTGGTACGATAAAATAGATGGCAAAACACAAGGATGGAGTGAGGAACAGGTTAAGAAAGCTGGTTTTAGGTATGTGCCTAATGGTGTAATTAGAAAAGGAGCTCACATAGCAAAGAATGTTGTTCTAATGCCATCCTTTATTAATGTGGGCGCCTACGTCGATGAAGGAACAATGATAGACACTTGGGCATCCGTCGGATCGTGTGCACAGGTTGGAAAAAATTGTCATATTTCTGGCGGTGCTGGTATCGGTGGTGTCTTAGAACCAATGCAAGCAAATCCAACTATTATAGAAGACAATTGTTTTTTAGGAGCTAGAGCGGAAATTGCAGAGGGTGTCATTGTAGAAAAAGGGTCAGTACTATCGATGGGCGTTTATATCGGTGCATCCACAAGAATAGTTGATCGTGCAACAGGTAAAATTCATTATGGTAAAGTTCCTGCCTATTCTGTTGTTGTTCCAGGCTCAATGCCAAGTAAAAATAATCCAGATGGTCCATCATTATATTGTGTTGTCATTGTTAAAAAAGTTGACGAGAAAACTCGAAGTAAAACTTCTATAAATGATTTATTGAGAGATTAAAACTCATGCAAATAAATGAATTAAAATTGGCAAAAGATTTGATTCGTAAACCAAGTATTACGCCTAAAGATGCTGGAGCGATAAATATATTGGCAAAAAGTTTACGTTCTCTTGGTTTTAATTGTAAAATAATAAATTTTAAAAATATTAAAAATTTATATGCAAGGTTTGGTAAATCTTCTCCAAATTTCTGTTATGCTGGACACACAGATGTTGTCCCTCCCGGAAATATAAGTGATTGGAGTGTCAACCCATTTAGACCAACTGTTAAGAATAATAGATTGATTGGGCGAGGTGCTAACGATATGAAATCTTCGATTGCTTGTTTTGTTGCTGCGGTAAGCAAATTTAAAACTCAAAATAAAAAATTTAAGGGATCAATAAGTTTATTGATTACTGGAGATGAAGAAGGTATTGCAGTCAATGGAACAAAAAGAGTTGTGAAATATTTAAAAAGAAAAAAAGAAAAAATTAATTTTTGTCTAGTAGGTGAACCTACAAATCCAAATAAACTCGGGGAAATGATTAAAATTGGAAGAAGGGGAAGCATAACTGGGCGACTTACAGTCATTGGATCTCAAGGTCATGTAGCTTATCCTCATATGGCTAACAACCCTGCAAATACAATGATTAAAATTCTAAAAAAAATAAAAGAATTAAAATTAGATAAAGGTACAAAAAATTTTCAACCTTCAAATTTAGAAGTAACCAAAATTAATATAGATAATCATGCAGATAACGTAATTCCTGGATCAGCACACGCTGTGTTTAATATAAGATTTAATGATAAACATTCATCTGGTTCTTTAAAAAGAAAATTAAATACCATATTTAGATCTATGACCAATAATGCTAAATGTAAATTCAGAATTCAATATGAAGTTTCAGGTGAATCATTTTTAACAAAACCTAATAAAACCACTTATATGATTCAAAATACCATTAAAAAGATCACTGGTATTAAACCTAAGCTATCTACTTCTGGCGGAACATCCGATGCCAGATTTATAAGAATTATTGCACCTTGTTTAGAGTTCGGTTTAGTAGGCAAAACTATGCATAAAGTAGATGAAAGCGTATCGGTTTCTGACTTAAATAAATTAACTAAAATATATCAAGATATTTTGATAAATTATTTTAAGTGAAAACAGGAATTATAACTACAGATTCTTATCTAAATCATGAAACAGGTCAAGGTCATCCAGAAAGAGCTGACCGAGTTTCTGTTGTAATTCAAAACTTGAAAAAAAACAAAAAGTTAGCTTGGAAAAAACCAGGTAAGTTTGATAATAAATATTTAAATATTACTCATAATTCAAATTATATAAATGAAGTAGAAAAATCTTTTCCCAAAAAAGGTTTGGTATTTTTAGATGGTGATACCATTGTGTCTCCTGGAAGTAAACAAGCTGCTTCAGATGCAGTAGGATCAATTATTACAGCAATAGATAGCGTTCAAAATAAAGAATTTAAAAATGTTTTTTGTGCTGTGCGTCCACCTGGACACCACGCAGAAAAAAATAAAGCAATGGGGTTTTGCATTTATAATAATGTAGCCGTAGGTGCCTACTATCTTATCGAAAAATACAAAATGAATAGAATCGCAATCATTGATTTTGATGTTCATCACGGAAATGGAACTCAAAATATCTTTTATGAAAATGAAAAAGTTTTATACATATCTACTCATCAATATCCTTTTTATCCTGGCAGTGGCTCAAATAATGAAAAAGGTAAATACAATAATATTTTAAATATACCTTTACCAGCTGGAACAAATACTCAGGAATATCTAAATGCTTATGAGCATGTTTTGAAAAAAATTGATAAATTTAAACCGGAGTTCTTACTTTTTTCAGCAGGGTTTGATGCTCACGAAGATGATCCTCTTGCTCAATTTAAGTTAAAATCAAAAGACTTTTACGATATTACAAAAAGAACTTTGGAAGTTACAAACAAAATCTGTAAAAATAAAGTAGTCTCAATTCTAGAAGGTGGCTATGATTTAAAAGCATTAAAGGAGAGTACCGAAATGCATTTAAGAGCTCTTATAGAAAATAAATAAATTTATTGCAAAATTTTATTTTGATTAGAAAATTCATAAAAACTAAATTTGGTTATTTGATTTAAAATATTTGCCATCTCATTAAGTTCTACTATTTCTAACAATTTTTGTTTTTCCTCTGAAGAAATTGGAGAGATCATTGCTAAAGTATAAATTTGTTTATGAATACTTAATTTTGATAACTCAAGCCAATTAATTGATATTCCCTTTCTTTTAAAAAAACTTTTAGAATTATTTATTAATTCAATTAATAAATTATTTTTAATCTCCATTTTTTTTAAATTTACATCATCTTTGAAAAGATCGTAGTTTACTGAAAATTCTCTATAAGGTTCTTTATTTTTTATTTCCTGATGAATTTTGAATCTATTTATCCCTTTTAAATTAATTAAAATTCTTCCATCAGCAGTTCTATCGTATTCATCTATTTTGCCCAAACATCCAATCTTATATACTTCTCCATTAATTTGTCTCGATTGGATCATGCCTAAAAATTTGTCTTTTTTTAATACGTCATTAACCATCTTCAAATATCTGTCTTCAAATATATTTAGCGGTAAGTTTGTTTCAGGAAAAAAAATTACTCCTTGAAGAGGGAAAATTGGAATATTTTCAGGTAAATTATTCATAATTTTAATATTTCACTTTGTGCAAATAAAGTCCATAGGGGGGCGCAGGAGGTGCACACATTGATCTTTTCTTCGATGAGAAGGCTTTTTTAAAGTCTTTTAATTTCCATTTGCCCTCCCCTAAATATTTTAAAGAACCGACCATTGATCTTACTTGATTTTGCAAAAAAGATTTTGAAGTAAAAGTAAAAATTATTTTATTTTTTTTCTTTCTAACAATTGCTTTATTTAAAGTTTTGATCGGTGATTTTGCCTCACAAGAGGATGCCCTAAATGTTGAAAAGTTATGAGTTCCTTTAAGAATTTTTGTTCCTTTTTCCATATTTCTTAAATTTAGTTTTTTTTTGATATGCCATGCTTTATTTTTTTCTAAAGTTAAAGGTGAAAGTCTATTAACTATAAAATACTTGTATGTTCTTTTTTTTGCACTATGTCTAGCATGAAATTTGTCGCTCCTTTTTTTTATACTTAAAATAACAACAGAATCTTGACTTAAAAAAAAATTTATTGAATTAATAAAAATATCTTTATTAATTATTTTTTTTTTCGTTTTAAAATGTGCTGACTGTTCACTCGCATGTACGCCTGCATCAGTACGTCCCGAACCTATAACTTTGATTTTGTCTTTTAAAAGTTTGGTTAAAGCTTTTTCTAAAACTTCTTGAACGGCAAGACCATTCTTTTGAATTTGCCACCCAGAAAAATTTGTACCTTGATATTCAACTTTAATTTGGTATGTATGCATCAGTTAAAACTTTCACCTAGTTTTATTTTATTACCTAATAAGAATTGATCAATTGTTTGCCTGTTCTTTCCTGCTTTTTGAATCTCAAGAACTTTTATTGCTTGCTCTTTACAAGCAATAGTAAGATTATCGTCAAGCGTTTTTCCAAAATCACCATTTTTGTTCACTATTTTTGCTTTTAATATTTTATATCTTTGTTTGTGATACTCAAACCATTCTCCGGGATTTGGATTTAGACCATTAATTTTAGCTAAAATCATTTTTGCACTTTGACTCCAATTAATGTGTCCTTCTTCTTTTAAGATTTTCTTTGCATAGGTTGCTTGGTCATGATTTTGTTCTTGAAATATTTCTTCTCCATTTGATATTTTTTTTATGGCTTTTAAAATAGATTTAGCACCTAGCTGAGACAAAACTTTAGATAAAGTTAAACTATCTATATTTTCGTTAATTTTAATTTTGTCTTGTTGCATTACAGGGCCAGCATCTAATTCTTCCACGATTTTCATTATACTTACTCCGGTTTCGCGATCGAGATTCATAATTGATCTCTGTATTGGAGCAGCTCCTCTCCATTTTGGTAATAAAGATGCATGAATATTTATAAATCCATGCTTTGCTAATCCTAAAAATCTTTTTGGTATAATTTTTCCATAAGCTACTACAATTACGATATCTGGCTTCATTTCTTTAAAAAAATTAAACTCTTCCTCTGTGTCTAATTTTTTTGGTGTTCTTATCTTTAGCGAATTTTTCTTTGAAAAGATCTCAACTCTTGATGGCAATAATTTTTGTCCCCTATTTGATTTGCTTGGTGGCTGAGAATAAACAGATAAAATTTTATGTTCTGAATTTATTAAAGATGACAAAGTTGGTATCGAGAACTCTGGTGTTCCCATAAAAATAATTTTTTGTGACATTAAATTTATGAAATTAAACTACTATTCTTTCTAGTTCTTTTTTGTTTTTTGAAAGTTTTTTTATTATTATATTTTTCTTTAGCTTTGATAAATAATCAATAAATAATACTCCATTCAAATGATCGATTTCATGCTGAATACAAGTAGCTAACAAACCTTCAGCTTTTATTTCTTTTTCCACTCCATCAAAGTCCAAATATTTAACTTTACACTTATCTGGTCTTTCAATTTTTGCAAACTGATTTGGTATGGACAAGCACCCTTCTTCATAGGTTGCGTTGGTGTTTGATTTCCATGTTATCTCTGGATTTACAAAATACATTGGTTCTTTTTTATCAGTTTCTTTTGAAACATCCATTACTACTACCCTTTTAGCAACACCAATTTGAATTGCAGCTAATCCTATGCCTGGTGCATCATACATAGTTTCCAACATATCTCTCATTAAGTTTTTAATGTCTTTATCAACTTTCTTAACAGAATTAGATTTGGTTCGCAAAATTGGATCGGGAATAGTTAAAATTCTTCTTACAGTCATAAAGCATTTATATATTAATTAAACTCTCAAAGGTAGAGTGAGATTAAGAATTTCGTTTCTGATTTTTTTTATTTTTGCTTTATTTAATAGTTTAACAATAAAGTATAGCGTCTCTGGGTCTAAATTCTCTACCTCATCACTGCCTATTATCTCCACAAGTTTAAGCATTAACATTCCAATTTCTTCGTTCTCTATAAGTGAATTCATATTTGGTGGGACTGTTAAATCTTTTGAAAGTGATTGAATATTTAGATCTTTGGGCATTTCAAAGCCATCCATATACATAGTTTCAATTAGAATTATGTCCTTAATGGAAAAAAAATATTTTTTATTCTTACTTACTTTTTTATATATATTTAAAAAATCTTTATTTATTTTTTCTTTACTAGGTTTATCTTCGGTGAAAATTTTTATGGCTTTTGATCTATGTAATACTTTATCGTCATACTTGATCTTTCCAAGTTTTTTTTCTTTATCAGTAATTATATTTTTTTCTACAATTTTTTCAAATTTTTCTGGAATATCGCTTGAATCTATCGACTTTAATGTATTGCTTAAATTTTCTTTAAAAATATTATTTAAATTATCTTTTTCAAATAGATCTTTAAGCAAAAAAAGTAAATCAAGTTTACTTTCGGTATTATCTGATAATAGAATTTTTTGATAAATTAGTGCTCTAGCTTCGTAAAGATCTAAACTTTTATATATTGTGCTAGCATTTATAAGTTGATTTATACTAAATGGAATTGACAAATAAATTTCAAAAATTTTATTTTTATCAAAAGTTCCTTCTTCTGCAGCAAATTCATATTTCTTTATTATCTCAGGATCCTCTAGTTGATCAATTGATATAAGATTTGAGGCGCTAAGAAATTTCCATATATTTTTGTCAGTTTTTTTTGTTGGTTCATATTTGAAGTTTTCAACAGTTATTGAAGAAAGATAAAAATATAAAAGATTTTTATCTGAAATTATATTATCCGGTTTCTCATTTAAACCTAATAAGAATAAAATTTTATTATTGAAAAATTTATCTGAACGTCCCTCTTCTCTGAGAAGATCAAAATTTAATTGTGCTTGTTGATCTTTTTTATCTAAAATTAAACAGTAAACTCTAAATTTTTCTAAATAATTATCTTTGATTTCTTTATTAATAAAATTAATTTTTTCACAACCTTCCGATATATCTGCTTTTGAAATATAATGATCAACTAAATGTTTAATTAACTTTGATTTTTCAGAAAATTCTAAATTCGTATTTAAAAATTCTTCTATAATATTTAGTTTATTTTTTTTTATTAACCAGTCTGTTTTTAACTTTAAAAATTCATCTTCGCTCAAGTTTTCCCGAGCTGGATAGGAGTATGTAAAAATTGTGTCAATAAATATTTTTTCAGAAAAATTTGAAAGCTCACTTTTCTCAATCCTTTTAAAAATTTTTTTAATTTCAGCTCCATCACTTTTAGCCCACATGTTCAAAGTTAAATCATTCTTGCCTGGATCGTACAATCCGTGTAACTGAACTGTTTTTTCTAAGTCATCATTATTTTCAGAAATCTTTATCTCATCAAGATTTTTATCTTTCTTGGATATATCAATTAATGATTTATTTTTGTTTATCGGTTCGCTCTCTACATTATTCTTATTATTTTCGTTTTCTTGCTTTTTCCATATATCAACTGTCTCTGATATGGCTGAATTAAAGAAAAATAAAATAAAAAAGCCTAATAGTAATAATAATTTACTAATCGAGTTTAATAATTTTATCAGTGACATCTTCATTTATTTCTTTTTGTGGCGAAGGAAATTTAATCTTTTCAACAAAATAAAAAGCAAAAACTACTAATAAAAGAACTAATAGTAATTTTAAAACCACTCTAATAAATGGTGTGCCAGTTTTTGTTCTACTTAATCTTGGTTGCATACTAAATAAAATATATTTAAACTTAAGAATTAAGGTAAATTTGTGATAAATCAAATTGAAATTTTAGGTATAAATTGAAAAAAAACCTTGTATTAACTGGAATGATGGGCTCGGGTAAAACCTCAGTGGGTAAATCTTTGTCTAAAAAACTAAATATGGAGTTCGGAGACACGGATAGTATAATTGAAAATAAAATGTCCCTTTCAATTTCGGATATATTTAATAGCAAAGGTGAAGAGTATTTTAGGAAGATAGAAGAAACCGAAAGCATAAGATTAGTTCAAAAAGAGGGTTTTGTTGTAGCATTGGGTGGAGGGGCGTTTTTAAACGATGCGATCAGAAAAGAGGTAAAAAAAAACTGTATATCTGTATGGTTGGAAGTTAACATTGACGAACTTTTTAAGAGAACAAAGAATAGCAGAAAAAGGCCACTTTTAAATAATATAAATAATACAAAAGATCTAAAAAAATTTTACGAAAAAAGAAAAAAAGTTTATGCATTGTCAGATTTTAAGATCAATTGTGATAACAAGACAGAAGATGCGATAATTGATGAAATAATTGGTATTTATGAAAATAGTTAGAATACAAGTAAAAAATAAGTATATAAATTATCCCATATTTGTAGGAAATAACTCAATAAAATTGCTACGACAACAAATTAAAAAAGTTTGTCCAACTACAAAAAAAGTAGCAATTATTTTTGATAAAAATATTCCAATAAAATTTAAAAAAAAAATCAAAAAATTACTTAAGGGTTATAAAATTTTTACCAGAGAATATTTACCAAATGAAAATTTAAAATCTTTTAGTAAAGCAAATCAACTATCTGAGTATTTGTTGGAAAATAATTTTAATAGAAATGATACAATAATAGCTGTGGGTGGAGGAATTATCGGAGACTTTTCTGGGTTTGTTGCAAGTATTTTAAAAAGAGGGATGAATTTTATTAATTTGCCTTCGACGTTACTTGCGCAAGTAGACTCCTCTATAGGAGGTAAAACAGGAATAAATTCTCGAAATGGGAAAAATTTGATTGGATCGTTTTATCAGCCCAAATTAGTAATTTCAGAATTATCTTTTTTAAAGAGTCTACCAAATAGAGAAATAGTTTGTGGATTTGCTGAAATATTAAAATATTCATTAATAAAAGATACAAAATTTTTTGATTGGATAAATAAAAATTCTAAAAAAATATTAATCAATAAAGACATTGTAGTTTTAAAATCGGCTATTATAAGAAGCTGTAAAAATAAAATTTATTTTGTTACAGCTGACGAAAAAGAGAGCGGGAAGAGAATGTTATTAAATTTTGGTCATACATTTGCACATGGTATTGAAGCTGCAAGTAACTTTTCAGGTAAAATAAATCACGGAGAAGCTGTACTTATAGGAATGCTTTTAGCAACTAGATATTCTGTGAAAAGAAAGTTATGTTCGAAGTCTACTTTAAAAAAAATTGAAAAAATTTATTTAAATAACAAATTGCCTTCGGTTTTAAGTAAATATTTTTTGAAGAGAGATTTTTATAAAATTACAAACTATATGAAAAAGGACAAAAAAAATAATGATAGCAAGATAAGTTTAATTTTATTAAAAAGAATTGGAAAAACAACAGTACCTGGAAAAATCAAAGTTAGCCTTGATCAAATGAAGAAGATTTTAATAAGTATTAGCTAATTTCAATTTCTAAAGCATGAATTTTATCTTTTAATTCATTTTTTAAAATACCCATTATTTTTTTGTGAGCTTCAATCTTATTGAGTGATTTTAAATAGCTTGATTGAATTTTTATCTTTAAATGAAACTTATCTTTGCTAAAAGATTTGTGCCCTTGATGTTTGTGTGAATTATCAATTATTTCTATCTTGCTATCATCAATAGAGTTTTTAATTTTTTTTTCAACAATTTTTAAAAAGCTTTCCATTAATTAATATTTTACTATATTATCATGCATTATGAAAAATATCTGTGATTGGGAGAATTGCAAGAAAACTGGCACTTATAAAGCGCCTCTAGAGAGAGATAACAGTAGACAATTTAGATTCTTATGCCTTGAACACATAAAAATTTTTAATAAAAATTGGAACTATTTTTCAAACATGAGCGATGATCAAATCGAATATTTTATAAAATCGGATCTAACGTGGCACAAGCCTACAAAAAGCTTTAGTTCAAGTGAAAATTTTTTTCAAATTTTATGGAATAACGCTTTAGATGACAAAATTAATATTTTTAAAAACTCTAATTTTAAAGACTTTAAAACCTCAAGATTATCCCAAAAAGATCGGCATGCATTGGAAATTTTAGGACTAAATTATGAGACAAAGTGGCAGGAAATTCAAAAAAAATTTAAAACACTTGTAAAGAAATACCATCCTGATAAAAACCAGGGAAGCAAAAAGTATGAAGATATTTTAAAAAAAATAACTTTGGCATACAGTCAACTTAAAATATCGATTGGAAAAGAAAAATGAATTTAAATTTAGAAAAACAAAAACCTGATATTAAAATTTCTGTAAGGCAAACATTTAACCTGGATAGTGATATGGAAATTGATGGTTTTTCAAATAAAAACAAATTTGTTCCAGAGATTGACAACCATTATAAATTTGACAGGGATACTACTCTTGCAGTTCTTTCTGGTTTTGCATTTAATAAAAGAGTTTTAATTCAAGGTTATCATGGAACAGGAAAATCAACTCACATAGAGCAAGTGGCGGCAAGACTTAACTGGCCCTGTGTAAGAGTAAATTTAGATAGTCATATTAGTAGAATAGATCTTATAGGCAAAGATGCGATAGTAATTAAAGATGGCAAACAAATTACTGAGTTTAAAGAGGGTATATTGCCATGGTCTATACAAAATCCTGTTGCCTTGGTTTTTGATGAGTATGATGCTGGTAGACCAGATGTTATGTTTGTTATTCAAAGAATTTTAGAAAGTGATGGAAAATTTACGCTTTTGGATAAAAACAAAGTAATTAATCAAAATAAATTTTTTAGAATGTTTGCAACAACAAATACTGTTGGTCTTGGTGATACCACAGGTCTTTATCATGGGACTCAACAAATTAATCAGGGTCAAATGGATAGATGGAATATTGTAACAACATTAAATTATTTAAAGTTTGAAAAAGAATTAGAAATCATATTAGCTAAAAATCAATCTATGAATAACAAAGAAGGTAAAGAAAAAATTTCAAATATGATAAAAGTTGCTGAACTAACAAGAAACGGTTTTGTTAATGGATATATTTCAACTGTTATGAGCCCCAGAACCGTAATTCATTGGGCTGAAAACTCAGAAATATTTAAGGATATAGGGTATGCTTTCAGGGTAACCTTTCTAAATAAGTGTGATGAGTTAGAAAGGAAAATTATTTCTGAATACTACCAAAGGTGTTTTGGAGAAGATTTGCCTGAGTCTTCAGTTAATGTAAAAATTAGTTAGAATGGATAAAAAAGACATTCATTTAGAAAATTTTAAACAAGTAATTACCTCAACTGTAAAATCCATATCAGAAATATCAGATTGTAAAGTAAACTTTGGCGGAAAATCTATTAAAGACAACAAAAGTGTAAAGCTACCAGAAATTAAGAAACTTGAGAATTTAAGCGACTTTTTGACAATACGAGCTGAGGCAGACTCTGAGGCTTTAAGATTAAGATTTAGCGATACAGATATTTTCGACAAATATAAACCAAAAGGGCAAAAAGCATCAAAACTTTATCAAATTGCAGAAAAAGCAAGGTATGAAAAGATTGGGTGTGAGTACTTTATCGGCATCAAAAAAAATTTATTTGCAAATCAAAAAGAGAGAGAAGGTCAAGTAGAAAAGTTAAATGAAGTTTTTTATAATTATATTAGAAATTTTTTATTCGATACAAAAGAAATTAAAACTTCAAACAGTCAAGCAAAAAAAATTAAAAAGAGTCTAGATAAAAAATTTAAGAAAAATATTGAAGATTTAAAAAATAATATAAAAAATCAAGAAGAATTTAATCAGATAGTATCAAAAATAATATCTGAAATGGACATTGAAGATAAAGAGACTAAAGAAGATACATCTGAAATAGAAAATGATAAAAATCATACAGACAACCAACAAAAACAAGATTCCGATAGCAAAATTTTTGAGGATAAAGAAAAAGATAATCTTATAGATGTTGAGCTTTCAAACGTTGAACAGCTATCTAATGATGGTGAGCAAGATAAAAAGACTGAGGAAGTTGATAATTTTGATGGAACAACAAATGATAGAGTTAAATCTATATTTAATAATAGTAAAAGAAAATATTCAATTTATTCAGAGGAATTTGATGAAGTAGTTAAAGCTGAAAATCTTGAAACTGAAGAAGAGCTTTTAAGATTAAGATCATCTTTGGATCAACAATTAACTCAATTAAAAAGCTTTGTTTCTAAATTAGCAAATAAATTACAACGAAAACTTTTGGCAAAACAAAATAGATCATGGGAATTTGACTTAGAAGAAGGAATTTTGGATACTTCCAAATTAACAAGGGTAATAATTGATCCTTTTAATTCTTTGTCCTTTAAAAAGGAGAAAGAAACAGACTTTAAAGACACTTTGGTAACAATTCTTATTGACAACTCAGGATCTATGAGAGGCAAACCTATTTCTGTTGCTGCAGTTTGTGCTGATATTTTGTCAAGAACTTTAGAACGCTGTTCTGTAAAGGTAGAAGTATTGGGCTTTACAACAAAACACTGGAAAGGTGGATCTAGTAGAGAAATGTGGACTGAAAATAACAAACCAAGATTTCCAGGAAGATTGAATGACTTGAGACACATAATTTATAAATCTGCTGATAATCCTTGGCGTCAAGCTAAAAACAATATGGGACTTATGCTTAAAGAAGGACTTTTAAAAGAAAACATTGATGGCGAGGCTCTTAGATGGGCTTTTAATAAAATGAAAAAAAGAAAAGAAGAAAGAAAAATTCTGATGGTTATTTCTGATGGTGCCCCTGTAGATGACTCTACACTTTCTACTAACCAAAGTGACTACCTAGAAAATGATTTAAAAAATACCGTTAATTCTATTGAACAATTATCTCCGGTAGAACTTTTGGCAATTGGAATTGGTCATGATGTTACTAGATATTATAAAAGGGCTGTAAAAATAACTGATGTGCAAGATTTAGGTGATGCGATGATAAACCAATTAACAGACCTTTTTTCTGAAAAAAAAATTGTACACTAAATTATTAAACTGAAGATATTTTCATTGGATACTTTGTTACATCCTGAAGTCTCGACATAAGCAATCTAAAAGGTATAAGCAGAATTAGTGCTAATAATATTTTTACACAAAAATCACCTATTGCTAAAGTAATCCAATTTAAATTTGTTCCATAAAAAGCTATTGAAAAAAATAAAAATGTATCAACTAAAGACCCAATAGTGGAAGAAGCAAAGGGAGCCAAAAACCAAACTTTTTTCCTCAACTTATCAAATATTTGTACATCTAATAACTGGGCTAGCAAAAAAGCTGTACCTGATCCAATTGCTATTCTTATAGAAAGGATATCTGAAAAATTTGTTGAAAGAAATAATGTTAACGAAATTCCTAAAAAAAAACCAACATAAACTATTTTCCTTGCAATAATTTTCCCATATCTTCTATTAGCTAGGTCGGTAATAAGAAAAGTTGCTGGATAGCTTAACGCCCCATAAGTAAGTAAGTTTTCTAAATCAAAATAATAAATAGGATATTGAACTAAAAAATTAGATAGAGTTACTAAAAAAGCCATTAAAATAACTAAGACTAAGAAAGGCTTAGAGCTGTGCTTTATCATTTAAATCCCTTTTGAGACTATTGCTATTTTTACTTTTTTTGCTTTTTTTGAAAGTTTGAAAGCTTTGGCTGATTTTAAAAATTTATCAATTCCACCTTTAAAATCTACAGTGCGTAATGCAGCGTTAGATACGTTAAATTTAACATTTTTTTTAAGTACATCGCTTTTAAATTTAACTTTTTTAATACTGGGTAAAAACCTTCTTTTGGTTTTATTATTTGCATGACTTACGTTATGACCTTTGGCAGGCTTTTTACCAGTTAGTTCACATTTTTTGCTCATAAATATCCTTAAGCTATATAATTCCTGGAAGAAATATAATCAAGTAGTTATATGTCTATTGACAATGTTTGTATCAAATAATAGTAAATTAAATGGATTTTTTCCTACCAGTAGCACAAGTTCAAGTAAGTATTTTAACAATTTTATTTTTAAGTTTCATTGTTGGTCTTGTTTCAGGCTTGTTTGGAATAGGGGGTGGTTTTCTTATGACCCCAGTTCTTATTTTTTTAGGTATACCACCTGCTTTTGCAATAGCAAATGAAGCAAATAATATTTTAGGTACTTCAGTATCTGGAGCTTTAACTCACTGGTTCAGAAAAACCTTAGATTATAAAATGGGATTAGTAATAGTTTCTGGTGGAATTCTGGGAACAATCGTTGGTATGATGATTTTTTATCAGCTGAAATTGATGGGAATTGTAAATGAAATAATCTCCTTAGCTTATATTTATTTGTTGGTAATTGTTGGAACCTTAATGTTTGCAAGAAGTGCTAAAGAGATAGTAAACCTAAGAAAAAAAATTGTTGTAAGAAAAAAAGCACACACTCATTATTGGATTCATGGTCTTCCTTTTAGAATGCGTTTTCATAAATCAAACCTTTACGAAAGTGCAATAGCACCAATAGTATTAGGATTTTTTGTTGGAGTTTTTGCATCTATTATGGGAGTGGGTGGAGCTTTTTTAATGGTTCCGGCAATGATTTATATAATAGGTATACCCACAAAGTTGGTGCCTGGCACTTCATTGTTTGTAACAATTTTTATAACAGCGTTAGTAGTAATCGGTCATGCTTTTCATTTTCAATCTATTGATTTCATTTTAGTATCAATTTTATTGACAGGGTCTATTATTGGTTTGCATGTTGGGTTAAAAATTTCTGAAAAATTAAATCCGGCAGAGTACAAAACATTATTAGCTATATTACTTTTATTAGTTGGGATTATTATGGGTGTAGAGCAATTTGTTCTTAAAAGAGGTGAAAGTTTATTTGCTATAGCTAAGGACGGAATGATAAATAATAGGCTTTCAGAATTAGTATTAAATTTATCTCAAGAATACCCGATCTCATATGGGCTTTTTTCAATAATTACTGTAATTTTAGCAGGTGTAATTTTTTCTTATGCGAGAGAGCTTGTGCATTATATTAGGTATGATGTAGAAAAGAAAAAATATAATTTTTTTAAATAAACTAACTTAATTCAGAACCTACTGCTTCATTAATATTTTTAAAACCTTTTTCCATCAAAATTTTTATAAGTTCTTTTTTTATCTCCTTAACAATTGTTGGGCCTTTATAAATCATTCCCGTATATAGTTGGACAGCTGAAGCTCCTGCTGCAATTTTGTCAAATGCAGCTTTTCCTGAATCAATACCACCCACACCAATAATTGGAATTTTTCCGTTCAAACCAACATAAAACCTCTTAATAAGTTTTGTAGATAGATCTCTTAAGGGCTTTCCTGAAAGTCCTCCTGTCTCTTTCTTATTGCTATCTTTTAAAGTTTCCCTGTTCCCATCTGTTGTGTTTGTTAAAATTACACCATCTATCTCAAATTGAATCATAAGATCTAGAATATTTTCTATATAGCTGTCATCTAAATCTGGAGAAATTTTAAGAAGAAAGGATTTTTTAAAATTACTTACTTGTCTAATTTCGTTTATTTTTGTCAATAAATCTTTTAAAATTTCAGGCTTCTGAAGATCTCTCAAACCTTTTGTATTAGGGGATGAGATATTTATTGTTACATAGTTTCCAAGTGGAAAAAAAACTTTTGCACACTCTAGAAAATCATTAATCATATTGCTAGTATCTTTGTTAGGTCCAATATTTATACCTAAAAGGCCATTAGGAACATTTTGCTCTATTCTTTCTTTTATTAAATCTGACCCATCATTATTGAATCCTAATCTATTTATTAAAGCCTGGTCTTTCTCTAGTCTAAAAACCCTAGGTTTTTCATTTCCATATTGCTGTTTTGGAGTTACTGTTCCAACCTCAACAAAACCAAATCCTAGTTTGAATATTTCATTGTAAACTTCAGCACTTTTATCAAATCCAGCTGCTAAACCAATTGGATTCTTGATTTCTTTTCCAAATAAGTTTGTTTTAAGAATCTCCTCATTTTCAACATAAAACAATTTTTCAGGTAAAAAGTTATATTTTAAAGATTTAATTGCTAAATCATGTGCTTTTTCAGGATCTAAATTAAATATGAAAGGTCTTAGAAAAGAAAACATTAAAACTATATTCTCAACTTTTTTTCCATTAAATCAATTGTCTCTTTTACCCCAAAAAAACTTATAAAAAAGCCCATTCTTGGACCATTTTCTTCTCCAAAGATAACTTGATATATTAATTTAAACCAGCTTCTTAGATCATCTCTGTAACCATTTTCTTTACCAGCACTGTAAATGATTGTCTGAATTTTTTCTGCTTCTGTACTTTGAGATACTTTTTTTAAAACTTTAATGAGATTGAGTAATGCTTCTTTTTCTTTTTCGTTTGGTTTTTTAAATTTTTTCTTGGGTTCAACCTGATCGATAAAATAGTTTATAGCATAATCAATCAGACTATCTAAAATTTTATGGCTTTTAGGATCTAATTCTTTGTGAAATTTTTTTATAAATTTCCAAAGAACATCTTTATTTTTTGCATTACTAGAGCCGACAATATTTAATAACATTGAAAAAGGCATAACAATTTTTTCTTTTGGCGGAACGCCATTATGTACATGCCAAACTGGATTTAATATTTTTTCATTAGGTTTTTGGTTAGAATATTTTTCTATTGATGATAAATATTCATCAACTGCCTTGGGAACTACGTCTGGGTAAAGTTTTTTTGCTCGTTTAGGGTTCTGGTACATGTACAAAGACAAACTTTCTGGGGAGGCATATCTCAACCAATTTTCTATTGTAATTCCGTTTCCTTTTGATTTAGAAATTTTTTCACCTTTTTCATCTAAAAATAATTCATATGCAAAACCATTAGGAGGTCTTTTACCTAAAATTTTGCAAATTTTTCCAGATATTATTGCGCTCTCGATTAAATCTTTACCGTACATTTCAAAATCTACATCAAAAGCAAACCACCTCATTGCCCAATCAACTTTCCATTGTAATTTACAATGTCCATCTAAAATACTTTTTTCAATTTTTTTGCCTTCATTATCGAAAATTATTTTATTATTTTTTTTATCTATTTTATGAATTGGAATTTCAAGAACTTTTCCGGTATCAGGGCAGATTGGCAAAAAAGGACAGTAAGTTTTTCTTCGCTCACTACGTAATGTTGGCAAAATTATATTCATTATTTCCTCATATTTTTCTAAAACTCTTTCAAGAGAATTATTAAAAATTCCCTTTTTATAATTTTCTGTTGAACTTATAAATTTAAACTCAAAATTAAACTTGTTCAAAAATTCAATAAGCATTTTATTATTGTGTTCTCCAAAACTTTTATATTTTTTAAATGGGTCAGGAATGCTTGTAAGAGGTTTTCCCAAATTTTCATGAAGTACTTTTCCGTTAGGTATATTTTCTGGAACTTTTCTCAATCCATCCATATCATCTGAAAATGTTATTAGTTCGGAGTCTATTTTTTTTATATGATTTAATGCATTAATCATTATTGTTGTTCTTGAAACTTCACCAAAAGTGCCAATGTGTGGCAAACCACTTGGACCATATCCTGTTTGAAAAGTAATTTTATTTTTCTTATTTATAATGTCTTTTCTTTCCTTGAGAAGTTTACGTATCTCAACGAATGGCCAAGATGAGGTTGATTGAATTAGATCAGACTCTAGCATTAATAAGGTTTATAATAAGTTGAATTTTATTTCTATTTAAATATTGTCCGAAATCTATGTCATCAAATAAAACCGTTTTTTTTATTGTTGGTATCTTATTGGTAATTCTGGGCGTCTTCATGATGATACCTTATGCTATTCAATTAATTTACAATGAAAACAGCAATAGTTTTTTTTCATCTTCTATAATCACAATATTTATAGGTGTTCTTACCGTTCTTGCTACTCTTAAAAAGGAAAACCAATTAAATCTTCAACAAGCTTTTTTGTTTTCAACTTTAGCTTGGGCTAGTATTGCTTTGTTTGGGAGTTTGCCTTTTATGCTATCAAATTTAAATTTATCATTTAGTGAAGCTTTTTTTGAAAGCATGTCTGGAATAACAACTACTGGTTCTACTACAATATCTGATCTGGATAATTCTCCAAAAAGTATCTTAATTTGGAGAGCCATCATGCAATGGTTAGGAGGAATTGGAATAATTGTTATGGCAACTACAGTTATGCCTCTTCTTAAAGTTGGGGGAATGCAAGTATTTAAAACAGATTCATCGGGAACTGAAAAAATATTACCAAAAACGATAGAAGTCGCTTTTGCTATAATCTCTATTTATACAGTTTTAACATTAGCGTGCAGTTTTGTTTATTGGATTCAAGGTATGAATGTATTTGATAGTATTGCACATTCATTAACCACAATAGCTACAGGTGGTTTCTCAACACATAATGAGTCGATTGGCTTTTATAAAAGCCCTGGAATAGAATTTTCAGCTACAATATTTATAATTCTAGGTAGTATACCTTTTATTACCTATTTAAAATTTGTTAAAGGAAATAGAAAAGTTTTTATTCAAGACTCACAAATCAGAGGTTTTATTTATCTTCTAATCATTTCAATTTTGGTAATGTTTATTTATTTATTTATTAGTAATGAAGGTTATTCGATTTTAGATAATTTAAGAATTTCGTCCTTTAATGTAATATCAATTTTGTCCGGTACAGGATATGTGACTGATGATTTTAGTTTGTGGGGCGAGTTTCCTCTAATATTTTTTATTTTTTTGATGTTTATTGGTGGCTGTGCAGGTTCGACTACATGTGGTGTAAAAATATTTAGATTACAAATTCTTTTTATTTTTTTAAAAAATCAAATTAGAAAGTTAATATTTCCAAACAGCGTATTTATTGTAAATTACAATAACCAAAAAATAGAAGATAGTTTCATAAACTCTGTAATTATATTTATTTTTTCCTATTTATTTTTATTTTTAATTATAGCAATGCTATTATCTATTTCTGGCCTGGATTTTCTTTCAGCGATCTCTGGCGCAGCTACTTCTATATCTAATGTAGGTCCTGGTCTTGGTGAAATGATAGGACCAAATGGAAACTTTAGTGAGGTATCAAATATATCAAAATGGATACTTTCGATTTCAATGTTACTAGGAAGATTAGAAATTTTTGCTGTTTTAGTTCTGTTTTTACCATCTTTCTGGAGATCATAAGTTAATGTATAGTATTTTTAAGTATGGAAATTTATCAGAAACAAAGTTTTAAAGAATCTTTCAAGATTTACCTGGACATTAGAATGCTTAGAATTTTATTGTTAGGTATAATAAGTGGTTTTCCTTGGGTTCTTATTGGAAGCAGCCTAAGTCTTTGGTTAAAAGAAGAAGGTTTGAGTCGTAGCACTATTGGTTGGGCTGGATTAATATTTGCTGTTTATGCATTCAATTATTTGTGGGCACCATTAATTGATAGAATTCGTATTCCTTGGTTGACTGATAAAGTTGGTCACCGTCGAGGCTGGATTATAGTTATGCAACTCATTATTTTATTGAGTCTGTTATGCTGGAATTTCGTTGATCCCACTACAAATCTTGCCTTGGTAATTTCAGTAGGTTTAATTATTGCAATTGCTTCAGCAACCCAAGACATCACTGTTGATGCTTTAAGAATAGAACAAGTTGGAAAAAATGAAGGGAAATCAATGCAAGCTGGAGCGGCTATGGCCGTTGTTGGTTGGTGGACGGGATATAAACTTGGAGGAGTAATTTCCCTAAATACCGCAGAGTATTTTGAGAAAGCGGGATTTGAAAATTATTGGCAACTTACTTTTCTAATTCTTGGCATAGTTATTATCGCTTGTAACATTGCTTTAATGTTTGTTCATGAGTCACAGCCCACTGAAAGACAAGAAGCGCAAAGAAGAACTGATGAAATGATACAAAAAAAATTAGGTTCATCTAATTTTGTCACAAAATTAGCTGCGTGGATTAGCGGAACAATTGCTGGACCTATAATAAGTTTTTTTAAAAAAAACGGATTTAGAATTGCTTTAGGAATTTTAGGTTTTGTATTTCTTTTTAAAATTGGAGAAGCTTTTCTTGGTAGAATGTCTATTGTATTTTATAAAGAAATAGGTTTCACAAAATCAGATATTGCAATTTATTCCAAGGGCTTAGGATGGATTACTACTGTTGTATTTACTCTTTTAGGAGGTTTGTTTGCTATTCGATCAGGTGTGATTAAAGCAATGTTTGTTTCGGGAATATTAATGGCTTCAACAAATCTTTTATTTTCTTTACTAGCATGGTCAGGAAAATCTGAATGGCTATTTGCAATAGCTGTAGTTTTTGATGATATGGCTGCAGCATTTGCGACTGTTGCTTTTGTTGCTTTTATTTCAATGTTAGTAGATAGAACATATACTGCCACTCAATATGCCTTGCTTGCTTCAATCGGAACTGCAGGAAGAACTACGTTGGCCGCTTCATCAGGAGCAATGGTAGATTGGTTGAATGGTGATTGGGGTATATTCTTCATAATCACAGCAATCATGGTAATACCGTCTCTGATCTTTCTTTATATGATTAAAGATAATATAAAGTTAAGTGAAAAATAGTTTTGGAAATAATCTTCCTATAGTAAATCTTTATAAAAAGAAAAGTATAAAATCTGCAATAGATACTCAGTTGCTTTATGGTGATAATTTCAAAGTAATAAAAAAATTTAGTGGTTGGAAAAAGATTAAAATTAAAAAAGACGGCTATATAGGATGTGTTCAAAATAAGAGATTTTCTAAACCTATCAAACCTAATTTTAAAGTTTGCGTATTAAAAGCTTGTCTTTTCAGTAAACCGAGTGCTAAGAAAAAATTAAAACAATTTCTTCCGTTTGCATCTAGAGTAAGAATAATTCAAAAAAAAGGGAAGTTTGGAAAATTTGACAAATATTGGATTAAAATTTCTGACTTAAAAAAAATTAGTTTTAAATATAAAGATGTTTTTAAAGATGTAAAATTATTTAAGAATATAAGATATATGTGGGGAGGGAAAAGTTATAAAGGGATCGATTGCTCTGCACTAGTTCAGATTTTTTTTAATCAAAATAATCTTTTTTGTCCAAGAGATTCTAAAGATCAGGAAAAGTTTTTTAAAAGAAAAATTAATTTACAAAATATCAAAAAAAATGATTTAATTTTTTGGAAAGGTCATGTTGCTATTGCATTATCAACAAATAATTTAATTCATGCTTATGGACCTATGAAAAAAGTAGTTGTTATGGATATTAAAAGAACAGTTGAAAGAATAAAAAGAACTGCTAATTTAAAAGTGACTAGTGTAAGGAGAATTTAAAATGGTTTATATACTTTATGGTATAGCATTGGGCTTATTGTTTTACCTTGGAGATAAATATATTTTTTAGTTATAGGTATTATAAATAACTAATAAAGCCATTACTATTAATGCTGTTTCCATATTAATGTATTTAGCAGATTTAAAGCTGATGTTGATATTAATTTAATTTATACCCACAACTTATTAATAGCAAAAGACTAGGATTTGAACCTGCAATACCTGAGGGTATATACACTTTTTGGTGTTTAAAAACGCGCACTTACCAATCGCAAAAAAAAACAGTATAATTTTTTTATGAAAGTGTCTCCAGACAAACTAAATTCTAAAAAATCTGATACCACCGATATCAGTAAGCCTTGGGATAAAGACAACCAAGCTTGGTGGGACTGGTATGTTGGTCTTGCAGACAATGACACTAAAAAAGATCCTATAATAACTGCCGAACCTTTACCAAATGTTACAATCCCCAGTGATAATGAAGTTGTCTCCGAATTGGCTGGGACTTATCCTTTGAAAAATGACCAAATTGATTTCTTTAGAAAAAATGGTTTTATCAAACTTAAGAAAGTTTTCTCTCCTGGGGTTGTGCTTAAACTTAGGAATGAACTAATAAAACTTTTAAAAAAAGAGTTTAATGTTGATCCTGATAAAGAAGCGCGTGACCGGTTCCTCAGTCTTGAAATGATCTGGCCTAAAAATACGCTTCTACGTGCATACATATTATCACCACGTCTTGGACAAATTTCAGCAGATCTACTTGGAGTGCCAGCGGTTAGACTTTACCATGATAATGTTTTAGCAAAACAAGCTGGTTGCGGAAGAACACCATGGCATTTTGACGACCATCATTTTCCATTAGATACTAATGATGTAGTTACCGCTTGGGTACCAGCACAACCAACACCAATTGAGATGGGACCGCTCTCTTTCGCCTACCCATTAGACGTTCATAAGTTAGTTAACTCTGTTACTTTTGAAAAGACTGGTACTGGCTATGATCGAGGAGTGTCAAAAGTTTTTAAACAAAATGGTGTATCTGTCAACGAAACACCCTTTGAGTTAGGTGAAGTTAGCTTTCATCATAATTTAAATTTTCATACTGCATCACGAAACCGAACTAATCGTAGCCGGGTCGCTCTCGCAAACACTTACTATAGAGATGGCGCACGAGTTATAAATTCTCCCACAATGGTCTCTGGTGACTGGCAAAAATTTATGCCAAATGTTAAACCAGGTGAAGTAGCTGCTAGTCCCTTGAACCCAATTTGTTGGCCAATTGATGACAAATAAAGATATTAATTATCAAAGTGGACTAAATTCGGTCTGGACTGAAAATCTTGCCAACAATCAACAGCCAGATGGTAAAGCCTTACTCGATCATTTAAGAACTGTACACCAACATCATGCAGGTTTTACTGAGAAATGCGCAAGCACTTGTCGCGACGAGTCTGGTCGTAACAGTTATGAATGGCTGGCTGAAATTGTGCCTGATATCAATGGTACACGAGTGTTAGATCTCGCCTGTGGGTCAGGACCATTGTTAAAAATCTTACATGATCGAAATAAAAATTTAAAATTAAAAGGAGTAGATATGTGTCCTGAAGAATTAGCAATTGCTAAAGCACGTATGTCAGATGGTGCTGTTGATCTATTTCAATTAGAGGCGCAGAATTTGACAGCAATTAATAATGATTCAATAGACTTTGTTTTATGCCATTGGGCTTTGACACTAATGGACCCTATTACTCCAGTATTAAATGAAATTAGTCGTATACTATCATCGAATGGAAAGTTTGCGGCCTTAGTTAATGGACCAATGGATACAGCACCAGGATATTCAGATGTGTATAATTTGATTTATAAATATGTTCAAACTAAGCTACCTAATTATGGTGAGATTGATTTAGGGGATCCAAGAATAAGAGGCACAAAAAACTTAAAACATCTAGTAAGTGAATCTTTTCCAGATGCTAATGTTAGTCTCGAAAATAATGTGGTATCTATGGTAGGACCTGTCGCTGAAGTATCAGAAACTGCTGCAGGATTTTTTTATGCTTCATTTATCTTACCGCCTGAGCTTCGTAAGATAATGCTTTCAAATTTATCTAACCTGCTCTCAGTATCAAAACAAGAAGGTCGATTTGTAATGCCAATTAGTAGATTAATTGTTAAGAAATAATTTGAGATATAATAATATAGATTTAATTAAACTGAAATTATATCAAAATTTTAGTTTAAATCCTAAATTTCCGCTTAAGCTTTTAACATCTTGATTGGTATTTTTTGCAGAAACACCAGCGGTAAATTTTCCATTATCTGTGATCTTTTTTTCGTAACCTAAATTAGCAACTAATGAAATCTCTCTTGTAAGAGCATTATCTTGTTTGTATGTAGCGCTTGTGCCATTAATTGAATAAACTTGAGATTTATCTCCTACTAAATTTCTAAAATCTAACAACCATCCTAGATTAAAATTATTATTATCATTATCTATAAGATTGTATTTATCAGAAAAAAATACAGACACATTTCCCACTTTTCTATTTCTCCAT
>MDTE01003253.1_pt1 | contig 23877 bp, 38 predicted proteins | sample 811231 | NCBI WGS metagenome assembly MDTE01 (sample SAMN05326651, study PRJNA326480) | marine metagenome | isolation source: seawater | place: Indian Ocean: Red Sea | collected 2010 | reverse complement strand
ATAGAAGTTGCTGTAGAGCCTAAGACAAAAGCAGATTATGAAAAAATGGGCCAAGCTTTAGGAAGATTAGCACAAGAAGATCCTAGCTTTAGAGTAACATCGGATGAAGAGTCTGGTCAAACAATTATAAAAGGTATGGGTGAACTTCACCTAGAAATACTTGTTGATAGAATGAAAAGAGAATTCAAAGTTGAAGCAGATGTAGGTGCTCCTCAAGTTGCATATAGAGAAACTATAACTAAAGATGTTGAAGTTGACTATACACATAAAAAACAATCTGGTGGTGCAGGACAATTTGCTAGAGTAAAAATGAAATTTAAACCTTTAGACAGAAATTCTGGTATTAAATTTAATAATTCAGTAGTTGGAGGAAATATTCCAAAAGAATATATTCCAGGAGTTGAAAAAGGCATAAATAGCGCTGCTCAAAATGGTGTTTTAGCTGGATACAACGTTATTGATTTTGAAGCTGAAGTCTATGATGGTGCTTTTCATGATGTAGACTCATCTGTTCTTGCTTTTGAGATTGCCTCAAGAGCGGCATTTAGAGAAGCGGTTGGTAAGGCAGGACCTAAGCTTTTAGAACCAATGATGAAGGTAGAAGTAGTAACCCCAGAGGATTATATGGGTGATATTATAGGTGATTTAAACTCAAGAAGAGGTCAAATTGAAAAAATGGAAGATAGAGGTAACGCTAAAGTCGTTTCTTCTGTGGTGCCTCTTGCTAATATGTTTGGTTATGTTAATAATCTACGTTCTATGAGCCAAGGCAGAGCAAGTTATACAATGTTGTTTTCACACTATGATGTAGTTCCATCTAATGTTGAAGAAGAAATTAAATCTAAATTAGCATAATCATGATTAATCAAAATATTAGAATTCGTCTTAAATCTTTTGACCATAATATTTTGGATAGAAGTTCCATTGATATTTTACAAACCGCTAAAAGAACAGGTGCAAAGGTAATAGGCCCAATTCCTATGCCATCAAGAATTGAAAGAGTCACTGTAAATAAATCACCACACGTTGATAAAAAAAGCAGAGAACAGTTTGAGCTTAGAACTCATATCAGAATGATGGATATAATTGAACCAACCCCTCAAACAGTAGATGCACTTATGAAATTAGATCTCGCTTCAGGCGTAAACGTTGACATAAAAATAAAAAAATAAATATTATGATTATTAGTACTAAAATCGGCCAAACATCTTTTATTAGCGAACAAGGAAAAAGAATAAACGCTACCATTTTAGATTATAGTTCATGCACAGTTGTAGGAAACCGAACTGAAGAGAAGGATGGATATTCAGCAAATATTATTGGATATCTTAAGCCAAAAAAACTTAACAATCCTCAATTAAAAGATTTTAATAAAAAAAACATAGAACCAAGAAAAATAGTTAAAGAGCAAAGATTAGAAACTAATGAAAATTTATTACAAATAGGAAGTGAAGTTTTTCCTACTTTTAAAGTTGGAGAAAAGGTTTCTGTTCAGTCAAATTCAACTGGTAAAGGATTTGCAGGTGCTATGAAAAGGCATAATTTTAGTGGGATGAGAGCCTCTCATGGAGTATCTATATCTCACAGGGCTCACGGCTCTACTGGTCAGAACCAAAATCCTGGTAAAGTCTTTAAAGGAAAAAAAATGGCTGGCCATTTAGGTAATAAATTAACTACAACTAAAAATTTAGAAGTACTAATGGTAGACCAAGATAAAAAACTCATTTTTTTAAAGGGTTCTGTCCCTGGTAAGAAAAAATCAATTGTAAAGGTATTTAAATAAATGTTTGAGCAAATATCTTTAAAAAAATCTAATATTTCTGAATTGTCTTTGCACCACTCAATTCAAAAAGCCCATACTCATAAACAAGGTAATAATCACAGTTTGGATAGATCAGAAGTTGCTGGATCAGGAAAAAAACTTTTTAAACAGAAAGGTACAGGTAACGCTAGAGCAGGCAATAAGAAAACTACCCAAAGAAGAGGTGGAGGTAAAGCATTTGGCCCTAAATTTCATAATGTTTCATACAAAATTAATAAAAAAGTTAAAAATTTAGCATTAATATCATCAATTTCTGTTAAAAGTGATAATAAGTCACTTTACTCTTTTGAAGAAGATAATTTAACAGAAAAAAATATTAAAGAGTTAATTTCTAAAAATCCTAATAAAAATATTATTTTAGTTCTTAAGGACCTTTACACTAATAAAGTATATAAAAAAATGAAAAATTATAAAAACATTTCATTCTTATCTGATATCAATTACTCAATACATGCTTCTCTTAAATCTGATATCTTATTAATTTCAAAAAAAAGCAATATTTTTTCATCTTACATAGGAAATAATTTATAAAATGGATCTCAATTTAATAAAAAAACCTGTAATAACTGAAAAGTCTACTTCTAATGCACAGTTTAATAAATATATATTTGAAGTTAGAAATGATGCCAATAAATCCTCTTTAAAAGAAATAATTGAAGAAACTTATAAAGTTAAAGTAGAAAAATTAAACACTCTTAATGTTAAAAGTAAGCCTAAAGTTTTCAAAGGACAGCGTGGAATTAGATCTGAGGTAAAGCGCATAATTGTAACTCTTAAACAAGGTAATACAATTGATATGGGAGCAAAAGTTAAATAAATGGGATTAATAACTTATAAACCAACTACACCTTCATATAGAAAAACAGTTAAAATTGATAGATCTAACTTATATAAAGGCAAACCTGAAAAAACTTTAGTTGAGGATTTACAACCTAATTCTGGAAGAAACAATACTGGAAAAATTACAATTAGACATAGATCAGGTGGCCATAAAAAAAAATATAGATTAGTTAATTTTAAAAGAAATACTTTTGATAAAATTGGCACTGTAGAAAGAATTGAACACGACCCTAATAGGAGTGCTTTCATAGCTTTAGTTGATTATCAAGATCTAAAAGAATATATAATTGCCCCTTCTGAAATCAAGATTGGTGATAAAATTATTTCTTCTCAAAAAGCAGAAATTAACACAGGTAATGCAATGAAGATCAAAAATATTCCAACTGGTACTTCAATACATAATATAGAACTAAAACCAGGTGCTGGTGGTAAGCTTTGTAGATCTGCTGGTTCTTTTGCTCAAGTATTAGGCGTTCAAGATAAATATATTATGGTTAAACTTTCCTCAAGAGAAACAAGATTAATTCATGAAGAATGTATGGCAACAGTTGGTGTAGTTTCAAATCAAGATAATAAAAACAAAAAAATTGGAAAAGCTGGAATTAAAAGACATTTAGGTATTAGACCTACCGTTAGAGGAGTGGTTATGAACCCCGTAGATCATCCACATGGTGGTGGTGAAGGTAGAACCTCAGGTGGTAGACATCCATCGACTCCATGGGGAATGAAAACCAAAGGTAAAAAAACTAGGAAAATAAAATTTACATCTAAAATGATTATTACAAAAAGAGGTAAGAAATAATGGCAAGATCTATTTGGAAAGGTCCTTATTTTGATATAACTTTGTTTAAAAAAGTAAAAAAATCTAAAGAAGATAATTCTAAAACACCAATTAAGACTTGGTCAAGAAGATCAACTATAATTCCAGATTTTGTTGGAGTTACTCTTTCTGTATACAATGGTAAATCTTTTATTCCTGTTTTTATAACTGAGGATATGGTGGGTCATAAACTTGGAGAATTTTCTCCTACTAGGGTTTTTAAAGGCCACTCAGGCGATAAGAAGGCAGTTCAAGGTAAAAAATAATGGCTAATAAACAAGTAAAAGCAATAAATAAGATGATAAGAACTAGCTCTCAAAAGCTCAATCTTATTATTAAAGATATAAGGAAAAAAGACATTAATGCTGCTGTAAATATTCTTAAATTTTCAAATAAAAGAGTAAGTAAAGAAGTTTTAAAGACTTTAAACTCTGCCATTGCTAATGCTGAAAATAATAACAATTTAGATATAGATAAATTATTTGTTAAAGAGGCTTTTGTTGGAAAAAGTTTAAGAATGAAAAGATTTCGTCCAATGAGTAAAGGAAGAGCTTTTCAAATTATCAAGCCCTTTTCTCGATTAACTCTTATTTTAGAGGAGGCAGTATAATGGGACAGAAAGTTAATCCTACTTCATTAAGAGTTGGAATAAATAAATATTGGCAGTCAACTTGGTATGAAAAAAAAGATTATTCAACTTTTTTAAAAGAAGATTATAAAATTAGAAATTATATTGAAAAAAACTATTCTATAGCAGGTATTAGCTCAGTAATAATTGAAAGAGCTGCTGCTAATCTAAAAATAATTATTCATACTTCAAAACCAGGTGTTCTGATTGGAAAAAAAGGTGCTGATATTGAAAAGCTAAGAAATAGTTTGTCAAAACTTTCTGAAAAGACTATTTCTCTTGACATCAAAGAAATTAAGAAACCTGAAACTGATGCTTCTTTATTGGCTGACTCAATTGCTAGACAGTTAGAAAAAAGAGTAGCATTTAGAAAAGCTATGAAAAAGTCTGGTCAATCAGCGATCAAATTAGGAGCTAAAGGTGTAAAAATTGTTTGTGGTGGAAGATTGGGTGGTGCTGAAATCGCTAGATCTGAAAAATTTTCAGAGGGAAGTGTCCCTCTTCATACTTTAAGAGCTGACATTGATTATGCTACTGCACGAGCGTTAACAACATACGGCATCATAGGAATTAAGGTTTGGTTATTTAAAGGTGAAAGTAAAAATACAAAAAACTCAACTATCGAAACAGAAAATAAGGTTAATTCATAATGCTTCTCCCAAAAAATACAAAATATAGGAAACAACATAAAGGCAGAATCCACGGTAATGCAAAAGGTAATTATGAACTTACTTTTGGTTATTATGGTCTTAAATCTCTAAGTGCTGAGAGAGTAACAGCAAGACAAATAGAGGCTTCTAGAAGAGCCATAACTAGATTTTTAAAAAGAGCCGGAAGACTTTGGATTAGAGTATTTCCAGATGTACCTGTCACTGCAAAACCTGCAGAAGTAAGAATGGGAAAGGGTAAAGGTTCAATAGATAGATGGGTTTGTAGAGTAAAACCAGGCACTATTATGTTTGAGGTAGATGGCGTTGACAAACATTTAGCTAAAAAAGCTTTTGAACTTGCATCTGCTAAATTACCTGTTAAAACGACATTCGTTTCATTGGATCAATTTTAATGGCTGAAAAAAATATTAATAACTTAAAAAAAGAATTATTTAATTTAAAAATAATGAAAAAAAGTGGTCAATTAACTGATACTTCTCAATTTAAAAAAATTAAAAAACAAATTGCCTCTCATTTAACTAAGGAAAGGATGACAAAAAATGCCTAAGAGAATTCTTAGTGGAAAAGTAGTAAAAAAATCTGGTGATAAAACTGTATCTGTTTTAGTCACAAGACAAACTACTCATCCTATTTATAAAAAAATTATTAGAGTTTCAAAAAAATATTTAGCACATGACGCAGAAAATAAAATTGTAGTAGGTGATTTTGTCAAAATCCAAGAAACAAAACCTTTATCTAAAAGTAAATCATGGGAAATACTTAAATAATGATCCAAGCAGAATCAAATTTACAAGTTGCAGATAATTCTGGTGCAAGGTTGATTAGTTGTATAAAGGTTATCGGTGGTTCAAAAAGAAGATATGCAAGAATTGGAGATATTATTATTGTTTCTGTTAAAGATGCCATCCCAAGATCTAAAGTAAAAAAAGGTGAAGTTCAAAGAGCTATCATCGTGAGAACAAAAAAACCTTTAATAAGAGAAGATGGAACTTCAATTAAATTTGATACGAATGCAGCTGTTTTATTAGATAAACAAAATGAACCTATTGGCACTAGAATATTTGGACCAGTTACAAGAGAATTAAGAAAAAAAAACATGATGAAGATAGTGAGCTTGGCACCTGAGGTTATTTAATGATAAAAAAATATAAAAAAGGTGATGAGGTAATTGTCAAAGTTGGTAAAGACAAAGGCAAAATTGGAAAAATTTCTAAAGTATTTAACTCAATAGATAAGGTTATAATTAGTGGAATTAATATATCTAAAAAACATCAAAAACCCTCACAAGACTCTAAAGGGGGAATAGTAGATAAAGAAATGCCTATTCATATTTCAAATATATTAGCATATGATGCAAAATCTAAAAAATCTTCAAGAGTTACCTTTAAAATTGAAGAAAAAAAGAAAGTTAGAATATTAAAATCTACAGGAGTTAAATATTAATGTCTGTTCAGGAATTATTTAATGTATCTGATAAATTATCTGAAAACCTTGGTATCCCACACAAGTTAGCTATTCCCAAATTGACTAAAATAGTAATAAATGCTGGCATTGGTAAAATAAAAGAAGATAACAAAGCAATAGAAAAAATTAAAAAAGACTTATCTTTGATTACAGGTCAAGCTCCTGTTGTCAGGTTATCTAAGAAAGCCATTGCTTCTTTTAAGATTAGAAAAGGTATGCCAGTTGGATTAACTGTTACTTTACGCAAGAATATAATGAAAGAATTTTATGACAGACTTGTAAATATTGCCATGCCTAGAATAAAAGATTTTAGAGGATATTCTAAGAACTCTTTTGATGGTCAAGGTAACATTACAATAGGTATTAAAGATCACATTATTTTTCCAGAAATTAGTGTTGAAAATGTTGAAAATATATTTGGTTTTGATATCACTATCGCTACTTCCGCTAATAATGATAAAGAAGGATATGAACTTTTGAAATTAATGAACTTTCCATTTCTAAATTAATCATGGCAAAACAAAGCGCAATACAAAAAAATATAAATAGAAAAAGGCTTATAGATCGTTTAAGCGAAAAAAGAGCAAAACTTAAAAAAATTTTAAATAATAAAGAATTATCATTTGAAGAAAGAATAAAGGTACAAATGAAACTTGAAACTCTTCCAAGAAATTCATCAAAAATTAGATTTAGAAATAGATGTTTTTTATCTGGTAGACCGAGAGGCGTTTATAGTAAGTTTAATTTATCTAGAATAGCTATTAGAGATATGGCTGGAAAAGGTCAAATCCCAGGCCTCACAAAAGCGAGTTGGTAAAATGAGTGATACATTGGCAGATATGATTACAAGAATTAGAAATGGCCAAAAAGCAAATAAAGTTGCAGTTAAAGCTATTTATTCAAAGTTAAATGTTAATGTTTGTAACGTTTTAAAAAGCGAAGGCTATATTGATAGTTTTGAAGTTTTAGGGGAAAATAAAAAAGATATAGAAATAAAACTTAAATATTATAAAGGATCTCCATTAATAAATAAAATTGAAAAAATTACTAAACAAGGTTGCCGCGTGTATAGTTCATTTGAAGAAATACCTAAGACAATAGGCGGATTGGGCACTACTATTTTATCTACCTCTAAGGGTGTTATGTCAGACTCTGATGCTAGAAATCAAAAAGTGGGAGGAGAGGTGCTAATAAGCGTCTTCTAAATTATGTCAAGATTAGCAAGAAATCCAATTATTATTCCTGAAGACATAAAAGTATCTTTGAATAATAATATAATTAATTTTGAGGGTAAGCTTGGTAAATCTTCTGCTTCAGTACCGGAGGGAATATCGATAGATCTTAAAGATAATCTACTCCATTTTGCCGGAGATAATAAAGCCCTCCTTGGTACTATCTATGCTAATATAAAAAACGAAATTATAGGAAACTCAAAAGGCTTTGAAAAAAGATTAGAATTAATAGGGACTGGATATAAAGCAGTTGTTAGTGGAAAAAAATTAGTATTATCTCTTGGATATAGCCACGATATTGATTTTAAGATTCCTGAGGGTATAGCAATTAAGGTGGAAAAAAATATTGTATCAGTTTCAGGTACAAGTAAACAACTTGTTGGCCAAGTAGCAGCAGAAATAAAATCTTTCAGAAAACCAGAGCCCTATAAAGGTAAAGGCGTTCGATATGAAGGTGAAAGAATTTATAGAAAAGAAGGTAAGAAGAAATAATGAATAAAGATAAAACTCGCTCTCTAAGAAGAAAAATTAGAATTAGAAAAAAATTAAATAATATAAAAAAACATAAATTATTAGTTTTTAGGTCTTCTAAGCATATATACGCTTCTGTTTTATCTGAGGACAATGATAAAACTTTATGCTCCTATTCATCTGTTAAAATTAATAAAACTGATGGTCAAAAGAAATTAGATATTGCTAAGTTAGTTGGAGACAAAATCGCAGAAATGGCCATTGAAAAAGGCATTAAAGAAGTAAAATTTGATAAAGGTCCTTATAAATATCATGGAAGATTAAAAGTACTAGCAGATGCTGCTAGAGAAAAAGGTTTATCTTTTTAATGTTAGAGAATAATTCAAATAATAAAGAATTAATTGAAAAATTAATTTCAGTAAGAAGAGTTTCTAAAGTTGTTAAAGGTGGAAGAAGATTTGGTTTTGCAGCATTAGTCGTAAGTGGTGATGGTCAAGGCAGAGTTGGCTTTGGATCTGGAAAAGCTAAAGAAGTACCTGAGGCTATTAGAAAAGCTTCTGAAGAAGCTAAAAGAACAATGATTAGAATACCACTCAGAGAAGGTAGAACTATTCACCATGACATTAAAGCAAAATTTTCCTCTAGCACTGTCATATTAAGATCAGCTCCCAAAGGGACTGGTATAATTTCGGGAGGCCCATCTAGAGCAATTTTTGAAGCCTTAGGTATTTCAGATGTAGTATCAAAAGCTATTGGTACAAAGAATCCTCATAATATTGTCAGATCAACAATTAAAGCTTTAAAAATGATTAATACTCCAAAGTCTGTATCTTCTAGAAGAAGTATTGAAATTAATTCAGTTATTAGTAAAAGAGAGAATTAAAAGATGCTTAATAAAATTTCAAAACAAAAATCTTCAAATAGAAAAAGAAAAGGTAAAGGTATAGGTTCTGGCTTAGGAAAAACAGCTGGAAGAGGACATAAGGGTCAAAAATCTAGATCAGGCGTTGCTGTTAGAAACTTTGAAGGTGGGCAAATGCCTATTTATAGGAAAACACCAAAAAGAGGTTTTAACTCAATTAAAAAATTAAGGTCTACTTCACTTTCTATTTCTCTTGTTAGTTTCAATAAATTCAATGACGACTCATTAATAGATATGAAATTATTAATTGAATCTGGTTTTCTTAAAAAAAAGGATCAAAAAAAATCTATTAAGGTTATTGACTCTATACAATTTAAAAAGAAGCTTCAATTTAAAGATTTTAAGTTCACACCTGGTGCTAAAAAACGTATTGAGGATTTAGGTGGTTCAGCATCCTAATTCATAATACATGAATACCAAGGTTCCTAATATTGATTACAGTGAGGCAATAAAAAGTTCTGGACTATTTAAAAAACTAGGTTTTGTTCTTTTTGCTGTAATAGTATATAGACTTGGTACATATGTCCCTGTACCTGGGATTAACTCAGCAGTTCTAGAGCAAATATTTTCACAACACCAAAATGGTATTTTAGGTATCTTTGATATGTTTTCTGGAGGCGCTTTAATGAGAATGTCAGTTTTTACTCTCGGAGTTATGCCTTACATATCCGCATCTATTATAATGACACTAATGCAATCTTCCTTTGAAAGTTTAAAAGCTTTAAAAGAACAAGGTACGGCGGGTAGAAAAAAAATTCAACAATATACAAGATACCTAACAATAGTTTTAGCTTTATTTCAAAGTTATGGTATCTCAAACGGTATTTTAAATTTATCAGATACAATTGATCCTACCCTTGGAAGCATAGGCTTTTTTCAACTTTCAGCTATTATCACTATGACCTCTGGAACTATTTTTTTAATGTGGCTAGGAGAACAGATTACAGAACATGGTTTTGGTAGTGGCATATCTATTATAATATTCGCAGGTATTGTAGCTAATTTACCCTTTGCTATTTTTAATACTTTTGAGTTAGGAAGAACCGGAGCATTATCAGCTATAGCAATAATATCAATAATTTTTCTTTTACTAGCCTTAATTGTAATAATAGTTTTTATTGAAAGAGGACAAAGAAGATTACTTGTCCAATACCCTAAAAGACAAGTTGGTAACAAAGTTTTTGGTGGCCAGTCTTCTTATTTACCTATTAAGGTTAATATTTCAGGTGTTATTCCAGCTATTTTTGCATCATCCCTATTATTATTTCCAAATACAATCTCTAACTTTTCTCCTGAAAGCACAGGTTTTTTATCTAGTTTAGGTTTTTACCTATCTCATGGTAAACCACTTTATATGGCTTTCTTTTTTGGGTTAATCGTATTTTTTGCCTTCTTTTATACTGGTATTGTTTTTAATCCAAAAGAACAAGCTGATAATTTAAGAAACAATGGAGGATTTGTACTTGGTTATAGACCCGGTGAACAAACAGCACAGTACTTAGAACATGTTATTTATCGTTTAACTTTTGTAGGTGCCGTTTATCTTGGTTTAATCGCACTGATACCTGAGTTTTTAATAGCAAGATTATCTGTACCATTTTACTTAGGTGGAACAAGCCTTCTTATTGTTGTTGTCGTTGCTATGGACTTTTTTTCACAAATACAAACACACTTATTTACCTCCCAATATGAAAAAATTCTTAGTAAAAATAAATTATATAAGAGTAAATGGTTATAGTTTTTATAGGACCTCCTGGATCAGGTAAAGGTACCCAAGCACATATTCTTAAAGATACCATATTACCAAAACTGAATATATTAACCGTAAGCTCTCTATTAAAAGAGAAATCAGATGATGGTAGTGTATTAGGAAATGAAATTAAACAAAAAATGGATAACGGTGACTTAATTGAAGATACAATAGTCATATCAGTTTTAAAAGAAAAAGTAGTATCTTTAGCAGGTAAACAAATTCTTATTGATGGTTTTCCAAGAAGTTCGATTCAAGCAAATTCTTTGAAAGATATTTTCAATGAAATAAAAATTAATGTTATCAATTTCACTGTATCTGATGAAGAGCTCTTATTTAGAATTAAAAAGAGGTCTAAAGAAGAGTCAAGAGCAGACGATAGTGTTTTTGAGAAAAGACTAGGTATTTATAAAAAATCACATTCAGAAATAATCAACACTTTAAAAAATTTTTATGATGTTATTAATATAGATGCAGATGATGAAATATTACCAATTTCTAAAAAAATTACTGAAAAACTTAGCTTAAATTAGGGTTATTTATATTGACTTTTAAATACTTTTTTAATAATTTCACCCCTTCAGGAGATCTCAATTGGCAAGAATAGCAGGCGTTAACCTACCACTTAATAAAAGAGCTTTGGTTTCATTAACTTATATTCATGGTATTGGACCTAAGTTTGCTATGGATATTTTAAAATCAAATGGTCTTGATCATACTAAAAGAATTAAAGATTTCTCTGAAGACGAGATTTCTAAAATTAGAAAATCTATTGACGAAAGTTATACTGTAGAGGGAGATCTGAGAAGAGTTGTTTCTCAGAATATAAAGAGATTAAAAGACCTTGGGTGTTATAGGGGTCTTAGACATAGAAGGCAACTTCCTACTCGTGGACAAAGAACACATACAAATGCAAGAACTAGAAAAGGCAAAGCTGTTGCGATAGCTGGAAAGAAAAAAGTAACTAAATAATTATGGTTAAAAGTGAAAAAAAATCATCTGATAAAAAAAAATCAAAAAAAAATTTTGGACAAAACGGTGTAGTTCACATCAAAAGTTCATTCAATAATACAATTGTAACTATATCTGACGTAAGCGGTAATGCTGTTTCATGGTCGTCTAGTGGTTCAATGGGTTTTCGTGGATCTAAAAAATCTACACCTTATGCTGCACAAATAGCCACTGATGCAGCTGGAAAAAAAGCATACGATGTTGGTTTAAGAAAATTGGATGTATTAATGAAAGGTCCTGGTTCTGGACGTGAATCTGCCCTAAGAGCATTGCAAAATATAGGTTTCATTATTAATAATATTAAAGATGTAACGCCATTACCTCATAATGGATGCAGACCTAAGAAAAAAAGAAGAGTATAAGTTAATTTAATAGGAGTAATAAAATTGATTGAAAATAATTGGATCACATTAGTTAAACCAAATAAAGTTGACTACAAAATTAGTGATAATAAAAAGTTTGGAACTGTTGTTATTGAACCTTTAGAAAAAGGCTTTGGGACAACTTTAGGTAATGCACTTAGAAGAGTTCTTTTATCCTCTCTTCAGGGTACTGCAATCACATCTATAAAGATTAATGGAGTTCTTCATGAATTTTCAACTATCGAAGGCGTAAGAGAAGATGTGACCGATATAATAATGAACCTTAAAAATGTTACATTTAATTCAAAAAGTAATCACACTCAAAAGTTATCATTAAATATAAAAGGGCCTAAAGAAGTCCTTTCATCTGACTTTGATGATAATCCTGAAGTAGAAATAGTTGATAAAGAAATGGTAATTATGAATGTTGACTCTAATAGAGAAGTTAATTTAGAGATATTTTTAGATGTAAATAAGGGTTATATTTCTGCAGAAAAAAATAAAGATAACGAAAATAAAAGTGTAGGTCAGATAATGTTAGATGCTACTTTTAGCCCAGTAAAAAGAGTATCGTTTAATGTTGAAAATTCAAGAATTGGACAGGATACTGAGTTTGATAAACTAATTGTAGATATTGAAACTAATGGGACAGTTTCCCCTGATGATGCAGCTGCTTTAGCAGCTAGAATTTTACAAGATCAACTAAAACCTTTTATTAATTTTGAAGAACCCTCTGAAGATGATAGAAAAAAACTTCAATCTTCTAAAGAGCCTCAATTTAATAAGAATTTATTAAAAAAAGTTGATGAATTAGAGCTATCTGTAAGATCTGCTAATTGTTTAAAGAATGATAATATTTTTTATATTGGTGATTTGGTTCAAAAAACAGAAGGTGAAATGTTGAGAACACCAAACTTTGGAAGAAAGTCACTGGATGAAATTAAAGAAGTCTTATCCTCAATGAGTTTATCAATGGGAATGGATTTACCTGGATGGCCTCCAGAGAACATAGAGGAATTATCTAAAAAGTATGAGGACCCATTTAAAGTTTAATGAAGCACAACCTAAAACAAAGAAAATTGAACAGGACTTCATCACATAGATTAGCTCTATTGAAAAATTTGTCTATAAGTTTGATCAAACATGAAACAATTACAACAACTACTGAGAAAGCTAAAGAATTAAGACCATTTATTGAAAAACTTATTACCAAAGCTAAAAAAGATAGTCTAAGTAATCGTAGATATGTATTATCTAAACTTTTTAACAATCATGAAGCATGTCAAAAGCTATTCGCAGAGATTTCAGTACAGAATAAAGATAGAAATGGTGGTTACACTCGTATCATTAAAAAAGGTAATCGCTTTGGTGACTTCGCTCACACAAGTGTTATTCAATTCGTCAAATAAAATTACCTCATTTTATGAGTAGTTATATAGCACTCGTAATTGGAGCAGTAATAGGTGCTAGTCTTAGATATTTAATTTCATTATTTAACATAATTTTAATAGGAATTCCATTTACAACAATTATTGTCAACGTAATTGGATCTGGATTAGCAGGTTTTTTTCTTAATAAATTTAATGGTAATTTTTATATTTTTTTTTATATAGGTTTATTTGGAAGTTTTACAACTCTTTCGGCATTCAATTTAGAATTGTTTAACTTAATGAATAATCAAGAATTTACTAAAGCTTTTATTTTTTTTATTTTAAATATTGTTGTTTCATTTTTAATTTTTTATTCATTCTATATACTCAATCTCAAACTTGAAAATTAATGTAGATCAAAATCATGATAGATTAGACAAGTTTATCTATCAATATTTAGAAAATATTCCTCTTTCTTTAATACAGAAATTAATTAGAAAATATAAAATTAAAATAAATAATAAAAAGTCGAAGTCTAATTCAAAAATATTTATCGGTGATATAATATATATTTACTACGAATTTGATATTTTACCATATTCAAAAAGTAAAATTAAACTATCTGAAGATACAAAAAATATATTCAAGAATAGAATTATTTATCAAAATCAAAATTTTTTAATTATTAATAAATTAAAAGGATATGCAGTTCAAAGAGGTTCTAAAATTAAAAACTCTTTAAAAGATTTTTATGAGTCTTTATTAGATACTAAATTATATATAGTTCATCGGTTAGACAAAGATACTTCTGGATTAATGATTTTTGCTAAACATAGATCTGCTGCATCGAAAATGTCAAAATTATTTAAAGAAAATCTTATTAAAAAATATTATATAGCTGTTACTCAAAAAAAATTTAGTAAAAGATCAGGATACCTTATTGATAAAAATATTGATGAAAAAACATTAAAACTTTTTTATAGACAAATTAATTTTAATAATTTCAAAAATTGTTTTTTAGTTAGACTTATAACAGGAAAAAAACATCAAATAAGATTACAATTTTATATCAATAACAATCCTATTATTGGAGATAAAAAGTTTACTAATAATACTTCTGATACTCTTCTTTTATCATCTGTTTCTATTAAATTTTATTATGATAAAATATTTTATAATTTTAAATTAAATTTGGCCGAAATTTTTCTATAAATTCAACCTTTAGTGATTTTATAATTTTCTTTTTATTATAAATAATTCCAATTTCTTTTAGACTACTTATTTCTTTATTGTTTAATCCACATGGATCTATTTTTCTAAAATACTTTAAATTATTTTCAAAATTTATCGACAATCCATGATGAATTACACCCTTCGAATATCTCAATCCAATAAATATTATTTTTTTTTCTAAATTATTATATTTTACCCAAAGGCCTCTATTTTTTTCTTTTTTTTTAATTAATGAAATTGAATATTTTTTAAATACTTTAATACATATGTCTTCTAATAAATTTATGTAATTAATAATATTTAATTTCCTTTTTTTTATATTTATAATTGGATAAATAACTAATTGTCCAGGTCCATGATACGTAATTTTTCCACCTCTATTTACCTTTACTAAAGGTATATTGTCTATCCTGTCTTTATCATATTTTTTAGAAGAGGAGCTACCTGAAGTGAAAACCATATCATGTTCTAAAAACCATATTTCCTCTTTTTCGGCGTTTTCCGATACTTTTAAGACCTGTTTGTTCATTTTTTTAATGGTCTCTGAATAATTTTTTTTTCCTTTTAGTTGTTTTATTTTCAACATTAGTTATTAATTATTAGCTTTATTGTTTGCGGACGTGGCGGAACTGGTAGACGCGCAGCGTTGAGGTCGCTGTGGGATAATATCCTGTGGAAGTTCGAGTCTTCTCGTCCGCACCATAATATTATGATAAAATTAAATAAAAAAGAATTCATTGAATCTATTAGGTCTCTTCATTCAGCTGACCAAGCTGATAGATTAGAGAGTTTATCTTCAAAAGATCAATCTTCAATATTAAAAACTCATACGAAATACTTTCATCCCGACTTTATTGCATACTTGCGTGAAGAAACTAGAGAAGAGATATTACAAATGGTTCCAAACAAACAACTTGTCATATTAATTAAATACTTAGATATAGATGATGCAGTTGAAATACTTGGTGATTTTGAGACTAAAGAATTAGTAAAAATTTTATCTAAATTAGGCACTCAAAAAAGAGAAAGAATTGAAGAAAGTCTTAAGTATGAAGAAAATACAGCTGGAAGATTAATGAATAGGGATTTCTTATCTGTAAAATCTGAGATGACTGTTGGAAACTTGATTGATACATTAAGATCTTCAAGAAGAGGCCCTAAAGATTTCTATAATGTATTTATTATTGATGATAATAACGTTCCTATAGGGTATGTCCCCTCTGGAAGAGTTCTAAGATCTAAAAGATCAAAAAAACTAAAAGATATATCCATTAGTAATATTCATTTGATTAAATCTGAGGAGAACATTGATGATATTTCTTATACCTTTAGGCAATATGGTTTAGTTTCTGCTCCCGTGGTTAATAAAGATAATAAAATACTTGGAATAATGACAGTTGATGATGTTGTAGAAATAGATCACCAAGAGTCAGAGGATGATTTGAGAAAGCTCGGTGGATTGTTTGTAAATGATTTTTACAAAGGTGCTATAACATCAGCTACTTCAAGATTTATTTGGTTAGGGTTGAATTTATTGACAGCTATTTTAGCTTCTTTTGTAATTGATATTTATGCAGATCAATTACAACAAATGATAGCAATAGCAGTATTAATGCCAATTGTAGCTTCAATGGGAGGTAATGCTGGTACGCAGGCTATGACTATCTATGTCAGAGCTATAGCTACAAAAGATATAAATAATTCAAATTATATAAGTTTAGTTGTAAAAGAATTCATCATAGGAAGTCTAAATGGTTTTGTTCTTTGTTTAGTAATGGGAGTTATAACTTTTTATTGGTTTGATAGTATTACACTTGCTTTTGCAATATCCTTTGCAATTCTAATAAATTTAGGTTTTGCCTGTTTAGTCGGAATTATAATTCCTCTTACAATTAACAGATTAAAAATTGACCCTGCATTAGCTTCCGGAATAGTATTAACAACATTTACTGATGTTTTTGGTTTCCTTTCATTTTTATCAATAGCGACATATATTTTAAAATTATAAATGATCAATCCTGAAATACTTAGAGAGTACGACATAAGAGGAATATATAAAAAATCTCTAACTATTGATGACATATCTGAAATAGCAAAAAAACTTTCTAAAATTATTAAAAAAGATTCAAATGAAATAATAATTGGTCATGATGGGAGGTTTTCTTCATTAGAGATTAAAAATACTCTTATCAATATTTTTTTAAATTATGGGATAAATGTTACTGATATTTCATTGACTCCTACCCCTATAAGTTATTTTTCAAATAAATACTTAAATATTCCTAATTTAATAATGATTACTGGTTCACATAATCCAAAAGAATATAATGGCTTAAAAATAATCATCAATAACAAACCCTTTTTTGGCGAAAAAATCAAAAATCTAAATAAAATAGACTCTTCTAGTTTGAAAATTGAAAAAGGTATTCTAAATATTAAAAATCCTTTTAGAAAATATGAGGAGGAAATTTTAAAACAATTTATAAATATCAATAAATTAAAAATAGTTTGGGACCCAGGTAATGGAGCTATTGGATCAATAATACATAATTTAATAAAAAATATAGGAGGTACTAATATAATATTAAATAGAACTATTGACGGAAACTTTCCAAATCACCACCCAGACCCAACAGTGAAATCAAATATTTTACAAATTTCAGATTTTATTAAAAAAAATTCTTTTGATTTAGGTATAGCATTTGATGGAGATGGCGATAGAGTTGGTATTATAGATAACAATGGTAAGTTAATATACTCAGATATAGTTTTTTTACTTTTAGCTTTGGATTTACAAAAAGATAAAAAAAATTTAACAGCTGTAGCTGATGTTAAATGTAGTAAAATAATGTTTGATACTTTAAAGAATAATGGAATTAAAATTTTGATGTCAAAAACTGGTCATTCTTTAATTAAAGAGATGATTATAAATGAAAATGCAGATATTGCTGGTGAGATGAGTGGGCATATTTTTTATAATTATAAATATTATGGTTACGATGATGCAATATATGCTTCATTAAAATTAATTAATATTATTAATAAAAAAGAAAAAAAACTTAGTCAAATTATTGAGCCATATTTGAATTCATCTTCTACACCTGAGATTAAATTATATTGTGAAGAAAGTAAAAAATTTGATTTATTAAATGATATAATTTTTTCTTTAACAAATACTTATAAACATTACTCAGAAATCATAAATATTGATGGAATTAGAGTAGAATCCAAGGAATTTTGGTTTCTTATAAGGGCTTCTAATACACAAAATTGTCTAGTTTTTCGTCTAGAACATTTTAATGAAAAGGAATTTAAATTAGAGTTAAATAAATTAATTGATATTTTTAAAGATTTTGAAATTGACTTATCTGAATTACATAGTTTTGACAAAACAATCTAAGTCTTTACTTTTAATTTTATTACACAATGAATTTGCAAGACTCTCTTCATTTAATATTATATAGCTAGTAAAGTAACTTCCACTTTTCTTTATATTATGTTTATAGTTATTTAGAAAATCTAATTTATTCTTAAGAAATAGAATATGTTTTTTTGATAAACTTATTTTTTTAAAGGAAGATGTTTGAATCATAAATAATTTTTTACTGGTATTTTCATTTTGAGAAATTAATTTTTTAGAAGATTTATTCACATCTGAAAATTTATTCATTAAAAAATTAATTTTGTTATCCCTTTCTTTCGCAGAATTCCCACCAAAATAAATACCTAACAGATAGTTTCCATTATTTACAGATAAAAGAGAAATTTGAAAACCTGATTTTCTTATATAGCCTGTTTTCATACCTATATATTTTTTGTATTTTTTGACTAACTTGTTATGAGTGTTGTAAGTTTTTCCTTCAATTTTCACACTTGTTTTATTAAATCTGTCTAAAAAGTGAGGATAGTCTTTTATAATTTTCGAACTTAAAATAAACATATCATACGCGCTTGATAAGTTAGCCTTATTAGGTAGTCCATGAGGATTCGCAAAATTAGTATTTTTTAGCTTAAAATTTTTAGCATAAAGATTCATTTTTTTGATAAATGTCTTTTCATTACCACTAATTTTTTCTGCTACAGCTAGAGCTACATCATTAGCAGATTTTATAATTATTGCATCTATAGCCTCATCTATTGTTATACTAGTATTTTTTGAAATATTTAATTTTGAGGGCTGTTGAGATAAAGCCTTATTTGAAAATGATAGTTTGTCATCTATTTTTAATCTACCAAATTTTATTTCTTCAAATATTATATATAATGTCATTAATTTAGTCAGTGAAGCTGGGTAATTTTTTGTATGTTCATTAATCTTAAAGTAGATTTCTTGGGATATTGGATCCCCTATAACACTAGCTATTTTTGCATTTAAAGGATGTGATAAATTGACAATATAAATTAGAGAAATAAGTATTATTTTTGTAAATGTTTTTTTATAATTAAATTTGTATGTCACTTGGTTTTAAAATCTATTCATTTTTCAATGGTAAACTTGTTCACAAAGATTCGCTAGGTAATAAGTTTTATCAAGATAAATCAAATTCTAAAAAGAGATGGGTTGTATATGCCTCTAATTTAGGCCCAGAGTCAATACCAACTAATTATCATAATTGGCTACATCATACCTCTAATAAAATTAATGATATTGATGACTCAAAATTAGATTTACTTAATAATATTAAAAGCAGAACTCAAAAACATGTTTCGACTCATAAGACCTCAATTAATAAAGGTTATCAAAGTTGGCAACCAAAATAATACCTGAGGTAGACTCATTTACTAATTTTTATCATTTAAAAATAGGATTATTTTCAATATTCTTTTTAATTATATTCTTTTTTTCTTTTAATAAATTTAATTTTGATAAAAATATTCCATTTAATGTCTATTTTAATTATGTTGAGGGCTTAACCAATGGTTCTGATGTTGAGATATCTGGTATTAAAGTAGGGGAAGTAACGAATATAAATTTATTAAATAATCAAGTATTAGTATCTGGTTTTATTGATAAGACTTATGATATTCCTGAAGATAGTATAGCTATTATAAGATCAAATGGTATTTTTGGTAAAAAAACATTATTAATAGAACCTGGATTTGGAGATATCATGTTAAAAAATAATTATGTGTTTATTAATTCAAAAGACTCTTATTCAATAGATATGTTTCTGAGATATCTTAATAATTTAAATGAATAAGAAAATTAATTTTGAATTTTTATTAGGCATAATTATTTTAATTATTACTATTTTTTCTTTTCTTTTCATTGTCTCTAAACTTAATTATCAAAAAAAAGAAAATCATTTTATACTTACTTCAAATTTTTTTGATTTAGGCTCTTTAGATGAGGGAAGCACTGTAAAAATTAATGGAGTCAATGTTGGTGAAGTTACTAAAATATCATTGAATGCTGAAACATATATGGCAGTTGTTGAAACGACCTATCATAATCAACTGAAAATTCCTACTGACTCAACTTTCAAAATATCAAATAATGGCTTTATTGGTTCACCTTATATAGAAATAAGTATTGGCTCAATTAATGACTATTATAACAATGGTGATAATACTGAAAATAATATAGATGCTATTTCCCTTGAAGAAGTTATTAATAATTTTATTTTTAAGTAGTTTTCTAACTATAAATGTTTCGTTTGCAGAGAATAATAATGTTTCTTTATTATTGTTAGATAAATCTTCATCTACTAAGTACGAAATTAATTTTTCTAACACTATCAATTTTAGAGATTTAACATTTGAAATAATCGCATGTGAAACAATTGAATTTGATAAATATATTGATCAAATAGCTTTAATTCGAATAGACCAAAAAAATAAAAACTTTATCGGTTGGTTTTTTAAATATACTGATGAAATGAATTTATATTCAAATAAAATTTATGAAATTTCTCTTCAAAATTGCTCTACTTGAATTTAGATATATTCTTTTCAAGCCAATTAGTATTGTAATCTCCTTTTTTAAAAGATGATTGATCAAGTATCCATTTATGTAAATCTATATTTGTATTTATGCCTTCAATAATAATTTCATTAAGAGCTCTTTGCATTATTGAAATAGACTCTACCCTGTCTTTTCCTTTTGATATCATTTTTAAAATTAAACTATCATAATGAGGATTTACTTTATAGTTTGTATAGAGAGCAGTATCAATTCTTACACCTCTACCACCTGGCAGATTTATAAATTTAACATTTCCCGGACTTGGAGAAAAATCTTTTGCATTTTCTGCATTTATTCTGCATTCAATTGTATGATTATTTAATTCTAAATTATTGAAATTTACGTCCTGACCAGATGCAACTAAAATTTGATTTTTAACTAAATCTATGTCGAAAGCTTCCTCTGTCACTGGATGTTCAACTTGAAGTCTTGTATTCATTTCAATAAAGTAAACTTCATTATCTTGATATAAAAATTCTAAAGTGCCTAATCCTTCATATCCATTTGACAAAAGTAATTTTTGAATATTTTTTTCAATTTTTTCTATATCATTAATTTTAACATAATTAGATGGTATTTCTTCAATAATCTTTTGGTTTTTTCTTTGTATTGAGCAATCTCTTTGGCCAATTATTTTTGCATAATTTTTTTTTGGATCAGAAATAATTTGAAATTCTATGTGTTTAGCATTTGTTAAAAATCTTTCTGCATACATAGTGTCGTCTCCAAAATAATTTTTAGCTTCTGTTTTTAATTGTAAAAAATATTTTTTAATTTCATCTTCATTGTTAAATACTCTCATTCCTTTGCCGCCACCACCATAAGAAGCTTTTATTACAATTGGAAATCCTATTTCTTTTGCTACCTTTAAAGCATCATTAATGGAATTTATATTTTTGGCATTTTTATCTCCAAGAATAGGTAAATCATAATCATATGCTAATTTTAAAGCATTACTTTTATTGCCTAGAGCCAAAATTGAGTCAGATGAAGGTCCAATGAATTTTACATCGTGTTTTCTAAGAATTTCTGCAAATTTATCATTTTCACTTAAGAACCCATATCCTGGATGCACAGCATCAGCACCAGTTATATTGATTGCACTTATTATGTTTGGAATATTTAAATAACTTATGTTAGGTGAAGCACCTCCCACGCAAATACTTTCATCTGCAAGTTTTACATGCATAGATTCAGTATCAACATCTGAGTGAATAGCAACAGTATTTATATTTAATTCTTTACAAGCTCTTATAATCCTAACAGCTATCTCTCCTCTATTAGCTATGAGTATTTTTTTAAACAATTACGAAATTTCAAATAGAGGTTGACCAAATTCCACGGCTTCGCCATTTTTTACTAAAACAGATTTGATGACACAATCTTTATCAGATTTAATTTCATTAAATGTTTTCATAGCTTCGATTAAACAAATAGTGTCGCCTTTTTTAATTTTTTGACCAGTTTTTACAAAAGGGGGTGAACTAGGTTTAGGTGTCATATATATTATTCCAACCATAGGACTATCAATACTTATTAGTGTTGTAGTATTTTCTAATTTATCTATTTTTGGCTCAGTTAAATTTAATTGAGTTTGGTTATTATTATTTAAAGTTTTAGAAGAATTGGTAATTTCAATAGTATTAGTTTTGTTAGAAATCTTTATTGAGCTTAAATCATTATCTTTAATCTTTTTAATAATTATATCTAAGTCAGTAAGTGTTTTTTTATCAATCATTTGTAGAAATATACCTCAAGATGTCAAAATTTAAACATTAATATAATTTTTTATTTAAACTGTTTAGCTAATTTTAATGACTGGTTATGGTAATTTGATTTTATATTTTTACCGTAATAATGATTTTTCACTTCATTTATTTCAAAATAGTTTAATTGACCCACTAATTGTCCATCTCTAATTATAAATGGGGTGTCGTAAGCTCTAAGCTCTAAGACAGCCGGGATACCTTTTTTGTTTCCAAAACCAGGATCAAAAAAACCAGCATAATGTACTCTAAAATTTCCAAAATTATCTTTAAATGGTTCTAACTCTGCCGCATTATTGTTAGTTATGGATATTTTTTCTTTAGACCTCAAAATATAAAATTCATCTTTTTCAATTATGAAAAAATTTTCTTTTGGTATTATTTTTTCCCAATAAAAATCTTTTTTATAGTAATTAAATTTATTTAAATTAATTGATGATGTAATTTTTTTAGCTTTATATGCGGATACTGTACCTTTTTTTATGTGCACAGATATTTTTTGTTTTTTATAAATTTTTTCTTCATAAGCTCCTTGAAAGAATCTAATTTGATTTAAAGCTATATTCTTAATTAATTTTATACTAAATGATTGAGGAATAATTTCTAAAAAAAGTTTACCTTTATAACCGTAATCAATAAAATCATATTCAGAACCATATTCAGTTATTATTCTAGTAAATATATCAAGTCTACCTGTTGTACTTTTTGGGTTTGCTTTTCCTCTAATTTTATTTGGTAAATTTAAACTTTCATTTAATTCACATAAATATATGCAATTTTTTTCAAGAAGAAATTCATTATTTAAATCTATAAAAGCAATAGAAAGATCACTTATAATAGATTTTATTGAAACCTTATTAGGTATGAATGAGGCTTTAATTCTATAACACTTACTTGAAATAGTAAGATCTAATGAAGCTGGCTGTACTTGTTTATTATTTATTGATATTTTACTAATAATTGAATCGTTTTTAATTAGATTATGAATTTCGGTTCTATTTAAATAGGGCATATGACTTATCTATTTCTGAAATTTCATTAATATCATAATTATTGCAAAAATAATTATATTTTTCTTTAATTTTAATCAATTGATAGAATTGGCAGAAATAATAATTTGATAAATTAATATTATTAACTTTATTGTAGTATTTACCTATTAAGAAATAATAGAAATACTCATTTTGAAAATTAGTATTATGTTTTTCTTTTTCAATCATTTGAAAATATTGATTTTGATTTGTATCAATTATTAAGTTGAAAAATTCAATTTTTATGTATGGGTTATCATATAATTCAATCAAATCTAAAAAAAAATTTCTTGATAAATCTGTATATAATCCTTTTTTGTATAATTCATAATCAATTAAAATTGGATTTATTAAGTTATTCAACTCTTTTTTATCTGAAATTCCTTTATTTAAGTTTCTAAAAAATGAATTGAATTCTTTTATATTTGATTCTTGAGAATATTTAGATTTTATCCATTCAAATAAATTAGAATTATTTAAATTATGATCTTTAGAATATTTTTTAAGATTATTAATTCT
>MDTE01162920.1_pt1 | contig 23882 bp, 25 predicted proteins | sample 811231 | NCBI WGS metagenome assembly MDTE01 (sample SAMN05326651, study PRJNA326480) | marine metagenome | isolation source: seawater | place: Indian Ocean: Red Sea | collected 2010 | reverse complement strand
GCAGGAACATAAACAGACCCATCCATTAGTCTCCGTGCTGTACGGTAAACTCCGCATGACCTTATTCCAGTGTTATTGAGGCCGTCTTCGCTAAAAACTTCAACCGCACAATCTATTTTGCCAAGAGGATGCTCAATCCATATGGTCTGATCGCCACTATTATCTACCTGGACAAACTCGGATGCTATCGTACCCGGTAATAAGCTGGCCGATGAAATACACATTGTTCCAGTCACTGCATGGGCCTCATGGCAGGTAAGCGGTGTGAAATACCGGGATCGTATATTACCTCCATTACTCGGCGAAGACAGTATCCCGAATTTGGGCATAACCTTACCCCGAGCATCGCCCAGACCCATCTTATAACTGGCGGCGAGACGGATTGTTTCAAGCCTATCCATCAATTCAGTGTTAGCTGTAAGTTCCGCAGAAGTCTCGTCTCCCTGTATGCCCATATCCTGGGCCCGGGCCAGGACCATAGGCATCGCCACATCAATACAGGTGACTTCAATACCTTCCACCTCGATAATAGGATCGCCAGCAGGAAACAATGACCCGGTGGCACCCCCCACCAAGTCCAGGAACTTGAGTAAAATAGGCGCTCCGGTCCCTGGCGCGCCGGATATCGCATAATCGCCGTGATAGGCTACTTCACCACCAGGAGTCTGAACAACCGCTTCTATCAATCCGCCATTATTGACAGCATGTATCCTGACAGTGGTAGTTTCACCCTGTACCGGAATAAGCCCTTCATGAATTGCAAATGGGCCAACTCCTGAAAGCATATTTCCACATGTCGGGCCATAATCAACAAAGGCCTCATCCACGGATACCTGGGCAAACAGATAGTCTATATCAGAATCTTCCCGCTCACTGGGAGATATGATACAAACTTTGCTTGTTAATGGAGTAGCTCCGCCAATCCCATCTATCTGTCTCGAATCCGGAGACCCCATTACAGACAGTAAAACCTTGCTCATGTCATCCCTGTCTGCAGGTAAATCCTTTAGATGAAAAAAAGGACCGCTAGATGTTCCACCTCTCATTAATACTGAAGGGATACTGATTTGATCTGGCATAGTATTACCCCGGTCTGTGCTGGTTCAATCAATACTATCAACTTACTAATCCAATTGCACGCAAATATTGTAGAAGCACTGGTAGTTAGGTATCCGAAGCTCAAATAGTGTATATTTCTAGTTACATTATTCAGGAAGAAGAACTTATGCTTAATGACATGTGGTCAGACGGGGGCAAAACCCCAGACCCATATTTCAGTGACGAGCTTGACCAGTCATTAATAGACTATATGCTCTCGGACAATGCAAAGCTTGATAATTACAAGTACGTAACTTCTGTCGATATTACGGAAATGAATCCTATCGAGCAGGTATCTAGGCTGCTGTTTCTCGATGCTATAAAAAACGAACCATATTCCTTCCTTATGAAGAACGCGCAAGCCATCCAGATCGGCGATATAGAATCCATCAGGGAGGGCTTCTGTACCTACCTGGCCGATGAACATACTGATTTGGCACAATATGACGAGTTCTACGCGATAAGGATCTCATACAGTAGACAGGCTTTTCTTGTAATAGATGAGTATCTAGATACCATTACCACAGTAACTCAATAATCAAGACTAATACCCCAAGGAGTGCATTATTATGTCAACTGAGAATTCCATAACCCCGCGCCTAATAGAATATATGTCCGGCGCCCTGAATGCAGAATTGCCGCCAGACGTATTGGTAAAGACCAAACATCATATCCTGGACACTCTTTCCGCCATGATATCTGGGTCAGTAATGCATCCAGGTTTACTTGGAAAGCAGTTCATACTGCAACAAGGCGGAACTCCTGAAGCCCAGATCATAGGATCACCACACTTAACGTCAGCAATAAACGCCGCACTGGCAAACGGTATGATGGCCCATTCCGACGAGACCGACGATTCCAATGGATCCGCAGGCCTCCACCCCGGTTGTGCCACTGTTCCAGCCGCTTTAGCAATGGCAGAACGTGAAGACGCAAGCGGAACCGACCTGATCAGAGCAGTCGCACTGGGTTATGACATTGGAAGCAGGACTGTCCGGTCCCTAGGTAGAGAAGCAATGCGCGCCAGAAATCACCTGCCTTACAGTATCGGGGGAACAATGGCTGCAACTGCCGCCGCGGGGTCCTTAGCTCGATTAGACATGGAACAATATCGACCTTTACTTTCCTATGGCGCTCAGCAAGCCTCAGGAATCATGACCTATCAGAGAGATGTCGAACACGTAGAAAAAGCCTTCATTTTTGGCGGTATGCCCTGTCGCAACGGCGTAACCGCTGCCCAGATGGTTCAAAATGGCTTTTCTGGAGTACATGACACATTCATCGGTGACGGCAATTTCTTAATCGCCTACGCAGACAACCCAAACAAAGATGAATTGATATCAGAGCTGGGAAGCCGATATGAAGTAATGCTCACCAACATAAAAAAATACTGCACCGGATTTCCCATCCAGTCCCCAGCTGAAGGACTGCTTATATTAAAAGAAAAATACGGGCTCAAACCCGGCGATATATCTAAAATCGTAGTCAGGTTATCCAAGAGGGATGCCCATACTGTCAACGACCGGGAAATGCCTGACATTAATCTTCAATACATCTTCGCTGTAGCACTGATAGATGGAAGTATTTCTTTTGAAGCTGCCCATTCATTTGAGAGAATGACGGAACCCGAGATCATGGACATAAGATCAAAGATAACTCTAATCGGAGATGAAGCCCTATCAAACGTAGACCCAATGAGTCAGTCTATCGTGGAAGTAACTAAAACCGACGGTTCCACGGTTCAGGAGCACGTCGTAAGTTTCAAGGGGAAAGCAGAGAACCCCCTCACTACTGACGAAGTCGTCGAAAAGGCAACTGACCTTATCGACCCGATTTTCGGAAAATCCCAGACACGCGAGCTAATAGACGCTATTAACAATCTTGAGTCCGTGGACAAAGTAAGAGAGCTTAGGCCATTATTGTCTACAAAAAATTAGAGACAGGACACGCGAATGACAGATGGACACTACGAACTCAGAATAACTGACGCAGAGTTGACCCAGACTGGAGAAATTATTGTGCTCAGGCTATTTATGGCAATGGCGGTGATCCCAGCGGCTTTTATCATATTCCTTATAGCCATTACTCCCGTATTTAACCTTTAGCAAAATACCGTATAATCCTCGATAACTACAGAATCCTTAACATACCGCCCGAACTAGCGGATACCAAATAAACAAAAAGGAGCCCCAATAACAATGGCAAGTATCACTCCTGAATTAATTAAATATATGGCCAAGGCCCGAGCCACAAAATTACCTGACCCTGTTCTGGCCAAGGCGAAGCACCACATATTGGACACCCTGGCTGCTATGGTATCGGGCTCGGTATTGAAACCTGGTGTACTAGCACGGAAATATGTCGAACAACAGGGAGGGCCACCCGAAGCACAGGTAGTCGGGAGCTCCATGGTGATATCAGCAGTAAATGCCGCAATAGCGAATGGAATGATGGCCCATGCCGATGAAACCGATGATTCTAACGGTTCTGCAGGAATCCATCCAGGATGTGCCGTTCTCCCGGCCTCACTAGCAATGGGTGAACGGGAAGATATCAGCGGAGTTGAGTTAATCAACTCAGTAGTGTTGGGATATGACATAGGAAGCCGAACTACCCGCGCCCTAGGAAGGAATGAAATGCGTGCCAGAAACCACCTGCCTTTTAGTATCGGCGGAACCATGGGAGCTATTGCTGCTGCCGGGTGTTTGGCAGGGCTAGAAGAAGAACAATATCGAGATTTACTCTCTTATGGGGCTCAACAAGCTTCCGGTATTATGACTTACCCTAGAGACGTGGAACATATTGAAAAAGCCTTTATATTCGGAGGTATGAACGCGAGAAACGGCGTAATGGCAGCAGAGATGATCCAAATGGGATTCACCGGTGTATACGACACATTTGATGGTGATGGAAACTTCTTGGTTGCCTACGCAGATAATCCTAAAGGGGAAGAGTTAATCAAGGAACTCGGAACTAGATTCGAAGTAATGGGAACCAACATAAAGAAATTCTGCACTGGATTTCCTATTCAATCACCCGCAGAAGGGTTGTTAATCCTAATCAACAAATATGATTTAAAGCCCGCAGACATAAAAAGCATAACTGCGCGATTACCAGAAAGTGGTGCCCACACCGTAAACGACAGGGAAATGCCAGACATCAATTTGCAATACCTGTTTGCTGTGGCACTGTTAGATGGAAGAATTTCCTTTGAGGCAGCCCACTCTGTCGAAAGGATGACAGAACCCGATGTGCTGGAATTGCGATCTAAGGTAACCCTCATCGGCGATCCAGAATTAACTCACGCAGATCCTGAATGGCAGAGCATTGTGGAAATTACAACCACGGATGGCCGAGACCTTAAAGAACATGTCATCAGCTTCAAAGGTAAGGCTGATAATCCTCTGACTACTGATGAAGTTGCGGACAAAGCTCTAGACTTGATGGAGCCGGTTCTAGGTAAAACCCAATCAGAAGAGCTTATAGACGCTATCAATAATCTGGAAACCTTGGATAAAATCAGAAAGCTACGGCCACTGTTAGCTGTTTAGATACTAATTCACTGAGAGAGGTTTAAGGCTTCACTTTATGGCAAGCTGACCAGTGCAAAGGTGCCACCTGGTCCCATTCCGGCTGCACGTCTCGACATTCCGGGCTGTCTTGATAAATAGGACACCTAGGATGGAACCGACATCCTGTTGGCGGATTAATGGGACTCGCCACCTCGCCTGAAATAGTTAACCCCATTGCTATGTCAGGGTCAGGTCTTGGGACTGATGCTAACAGAGCTTTCGTATATGGATGGACAGCGTCAGAATACATATCTTCTTTTTCAGACAGCTCAACCATCTTTCCCACATACATGACACCAACGCGGTGACTCATATGCTCCACAATAGCAAGATCGTGGGATATCAGAAGGTAACTAAGTCCAAATTCCTCCTGCAAATCTACCAAAAGGTTCAATATCTGAGCCCTGATTGAAACGTCTAAACCTGACACAGGTTCATCCAAAACTATCAGCTTGGGCTGCAATGCGAGTGCCCTAGCTATAGCTATTCTTTGTCTCTGCCCACCGCTGAACTGATGTGGGAAAAATGAACCGGTAACCGGGTTGAGACCTACATTATCCAATAGTTCTGCGACTCTGGTCTGAAGTCTCCTCCCACGCATTCCTTCGTGAACGCGCAACGGTTCACCAATAATATCTTTAACCTGCATTCTAGGATTCAGAGAACTGTAGGGATCTTGAAAAACGGCTTGAACGGTATGCTTATATTCCTTTAAGTCTCTGCGATTCAGCCGATTGATATCCTTTCCCCTGAATTTTATAACCCCGGCAGTTGGCCGTTCTAATAAAAGAACGTTTTTTGCTACCGTAGTCTTTCCACACCCAGACTCACCAACTAATGCGAAAGTAGTACCTTCATCTACGGTAAAGCTAACGCCGTCTACAGCCTTGACCAACACCGAGCTTTGCTGGAGCAGGTTGCTTGGTCCCGGAAAATGTTTTACTAAACCTTCGACCTCTAGTAACGGTTCTGATACTGCCATTTACTTCTCCGCCAACCAACAATGTACAAAATCATCACCACCCAAATGAGTGGCCGGAGGATATTCGGTTTTGCAAATATCCATCGCAGCAGGACAACGTGGCCAGAAAGAACAACCCGTCGGTATACTCCTCAAGTCTGGTGGCTGTCCATCAATCTGATACAAACGAGGCCGCCGTGCACCCATAACTGGTACCGAATCTAATAAAGCCTTCGTATATGGATGCTGCGGGTCCTTGTATATTTTTTGTACTTCCGCACTCTCTACAATCCTACCCGCATACATGACATTAACTCTGTCACACATTTGAGCCACTATGCCAAGATCATGGGTTACCCATATTACGCTAGTCCCATGTTCTTTCTGTATATCTCTGATCAATCCAAGGAACTGGGCCTGTATCGTCACATCCAGAGAGGTGGTCGGTTCATCGGCAACCAGCAATTCTGGACTAGTAGCCAAACCCATGGCTGCAACTACTCTCTGGCGCATTCCTCCACTAAATTGGTGGGGATATTGCTTAACTCTGTCTTCAGGGCTCGGGATACGGACGGCCCTTAGCGCATCGAGAACCCTTTGCATAGCTTGAGCTCCTCTTTCTTTCAGATGCAACTTTATGGGCTCTTCCACCTGATTCCCTACAGTAAAAACTGGATTCATCGAGGTCTGGGGATCTTGCATTACCATCGCGATCTTACTTCCTCGATATTCACGCATATCTGATTCATCTATGCTCAGTAAGTCTTGACCATTGAACAAGATCTGTCCTTCAACTATTCTGGCTGCTGGTTTAGGCACTAGCCTCATTATTGATAGACATGTCATGCTTTTGCCGCTACCAGATTCACCTACCAGTCCTACTGACTCTCCTGCCCTGACGGTGAAGTTAACGCCGTCAACGGCTTTTAAAACGCCACGACGTTGGAAAAAATACGTTTTTAGATCTTTGACATCCAGTAAAATCGGGCGATCTTTAGTTGTCGACATCTCAGTCATTTCGTTTCCTTGGTTTTACGATTGCTATCTACAGACAAATATTCCGCGTATTAAACATATTTATAACTGACGGCGTCTTGGGTCTAGAGTATCACGTAGCCAGTCACCAAAAAGATTTATGGACAACACCGCAAACAGAATAGCCAAGCCTGGAAATAAAGCTATCCAGTAAGCCGAAGATATGAACTCCCTGCCGCCTGCTACCATCAATCCCCAAGCAGGATGCGGTGGAGGAACACCGACTCCCAAGAAACTCAAAGACGCTTCTAACAGTATAAGATGTCCCACTTCCAATGTAGCCAGCACAATTACCGTGTTAAAAACATTCGGGAGTATATGGCGCAGCAATATCATCCAAGAAGGAGTACCTATGACCTTTGCTACGGCAACGAAGTCACGTTCTCTAATACTGAGTGTCTCTCCCCTTACTATCCTGGTGAATCTGGCAGCGAGAAACGGCGACAAAATGAACATAACGCTCTCAAAACTGCGACCTACTGTGAATACGAATACGAGGGCAACAAGTATTGTTGGCATTGCCAATATAACCTCTACCCCACGTTGGATCAGACTATCCACTTTTCTGCCTGAATACCCAGATATTAGTCCCAGGATAACCCCAGCTCCACCCCCAAGAGCAATGATAGTCAACGATAGTGCTAATGACACTCGGGAACCGATAATCACCCGGCTGAGAATATCTCTGCCTAACTTATCTGTTCCCAGTATATTTGATGCGCTTCCACCTTCGTGCCAAACAGGGGGAGTAAACGACTTGGCAAGATCTATACTGATGGGATCATGAGGCGCAAGCCACTGTCCAAACAAACCAAAGGCCAATAGTATTCCCAGTATTACCGTTGGTATCTTAGGAGCTCTCTTGAGCCCAGATACCATTGAAATCAATCTTAGTTTCCAGACATTCGTCATCACGATCTGAGTTGATGATGCGCTAGCCATAACTACTTACTGCCCCGTGTACTTAATTCGCGGGTCAATTACAGCGTAAAGGATGTCCACGAATAGATTTATGAAAATGAAAAATGCACCGAATACGATTACTACGCCCTGAACAATTGGGAAATCTCTACTAACCACGCTTTGAACCGCGACGGTCCCGATGCCTGGCCAGGCAAAAACCTGTTCCACTACCACGGAACCATTCATGAAAGCACCCAGTACAAGACCACTATAGGTAATAACCGGTATAAGAGCATTCCTCAAGGCGTGCTTACTGACAACTACAATTTCTCCAACTCCCTTTGCTCTTGCCATAGTCACGTAATCACTGTCAAGCACATCAAGCATACTTGAACGTACTAACCTGACCATTCCTGCCATCACACCCCAGCCCAGAGTAAAGCCAGGTAGTATGTAAGAGGTCCAGCCGGTTTTACCTGCTGGAGGAACAATGTCCCATACCACAGCAAATAATATTATCAGCATTATGCCCAGCCAGAAGGGTGGCATCGCCTGTCCTAGGAAAGCCATCACCTTGGCAAACCAGTCTATTGGGGAATCCCTATAAACGGCTCCAAGGACTCCAAGCGGAATAGAAAATGCTATCGCGAACCCCAGCGCAAATAACCCAAGGGTGAAAGTAGCGGGCAATCTTTCCATAAGAATCTTGGTTATAGGTATACCGTTTCGCACTGACTTGCCTAGATCACCGCGTAACAACTGCCCCACATAAATGCCGTATTGATGATACAGCGGTTTATCTAGACCTAGTCGCTCTTCCATCATTTCACGTGCGTGCACATGACCATGGCGAGCTGTGAATATTTCTGCGGGATCGCCGATAGACCTGGACAATATAAACACTAGAGTTGCTATAAACCATAGCCCCAATAACGCCTGCAATATTCGCAACCCAATGTAACTTAGCATTAACTTCTCCGACGAAGAGGCCTGCTATCAAGCATATATACTATCAAGCAGACCTCTTCATGCAACTTAACTATTACTGGTTAAGGTTGTATGGTCCAGTGGTTGTGCGGGTATGGCCTCCCTGTAATGGGAGTCCATGAGCCTATCTTGTCAGTAGCCCCGAATACAGCTCCTGCCTCAAGGAGTGGAGCTGTCCAATAGTCTTCATTCACAACTCTATGGAACTCCGCCATGGCATCATGCTGATCCTGAAGATCAAATGCGGCACCAGCCTTGTCCAAGAGTGGATCGAATACATCTGGTAGTTTAATCATTTGCCGACGACCTTCGGAATGGTAGTAAATATGAGCTCCTCTGTAGGAGTGGAACCTTGTATCACTACCCCTTACAGCTATCTGATAAGGAGGCTGGTTAGCCACAATATCAGCTACCTGCTCAGGAGTTTTTATAGCGTTATCAAAGGTTTCTCTGAGAGCAGAGCCATCTACCACCGATACGAAAGTCTTGAGACCGGCAGCGTCTAGATATCCGGCAACAGCTTCAGACAACCCTGGCTGGTCTACGAAATCAGCATCTCCAGAGAACGTCATGATCTCTATCTCTGCCCCTTCATAGCCGGCCTCTTTTATTAATGCCTTAGCTTTTTCAGGGTCATATGGATGAGGCTCTACGTCACCAGGGTATCCCACGTTTCCTTGTACTACCCAGTAGCAGCAGGCAGGAGTAGTCTGGTCATTATAGAGACCTTTACCTATAGCATCCCTGTCTATCGCTATTGAAATCGCTTCTCTTAGTCTACGATCATTAAATGGATGTCCTTCAACCCAGGCGTAGTTATACCAGATCCAGGATATATTTGAAGCCGGGGCTTGCAACACTTGTAGATTGGCTTTTTGTAGTTCCTCTACGTTTCTGACTGAAGCGGTTGCTAAGTCAGCCGTACCGCTCTTTAACATAGCCATTCTAGTATTGAGTTCTGCTACGTCCCATATCTGCAGTTTTTCATAACCAGCTGTCTTTTCATAATGATCGTCGAAAGCCGTGAATTCTATATACTGGCCTGGAACACGGTCTGTCCATTTATAAGGACCTGAACCAACAGGCGCGTCCCTAAACCCTTCAATTCCGCCGACTTCTTCAAAATAGTCCTGAGACCATACTACAGAACGAGGTGGTGATGCGGCTGCGAAAAGAATAGGCAATGTAGATTTGGGTTCAATCGTCGTTACACTGACCTGGTTTCCTGACACAGTAAACTCGGTGGCTAGATCAGGGCCAACTTCCAGGGCAAATCCACCCAATGACTCGGGGGATACTGCTCTGTTCCATGTCCATGCAACGTCTTCTGGCGTCACATCCTCGCCATTATGGAATTTCATACCGTCCCTGATGGTGAATGTCCAAGTAAGGAAGTCATCCGACACTCCCCATTCAGTTGCGAAGCCAGGAACTAAATTACCGTCAGGGCTCTGACCTATAGCGTAGTCAAAGACTTCGTCATAATAGATCTTGGTAGCACTGTCTTCTGATATGTTTGTATCAACTCCCTGAAATCCCAGGTAGGAGCTGACAGATATAACCATATCTCCGCCTTCAGAAACTGGTTCCGCATCAGCTGACTTAGGAACCGATGTTGGTATAGATTTAGGCTCGGATACGGAAGAATCCTTTGCTGCACCAGCATCAGATGCTGTTGGCGCTGCACTACTCCCACAAGCAACTGCCGCTGACAGGGACATCAGGATTACTCCTATCCCTAAAAGCTTCAATCCTTTAAAGTTACGACCCCACATGAATATTCCTCCCTTTCGAATAATATTGCTCTTGCAAAATTTCATGCATACATCTGCAGGTAACTAAGCAGACTTTCAGTCAATTTCCGTATAATAATTGATACAGCAGTATATGATCAAGTGTAAATTTGGTGAAAATACTATTTTGATATCGTCCAAGCCAGATATCCCACTCATATAAGCTGAAATTTTACGAAATCGCCACCACAGATGACGCCTTCTATCATAAGCTGGGAAAATGGTCCCGGCACTAGACAATATCACTACAAGGGTTTTAAGCTAGTCTCTATATCACGGTTCACACGTATGGTTTCTCGTTCGAGACTGTAAGTTGCACCTCACAGAAACCTGCACCATAAGCAGTCATAAAAATTCCTAACATTAGTAGGTGGTAATTCATGGCCGATTACTGGAGGCTTAAGTATGAACAATTTTGGTTCCGGAGCAATAAAGATCTAGCAGGGTTCTTAATAGTGTTCACACTAATATTGGGTGCAACCTGCTTCGTAACCGGAATGATGTACGGAAAATCAGAAGGATATGAGGAAGGGTGGAAAAATCACGAAGAGTATATTTATTCAGTCCAAAAGTGTGATGAATACCGTATATTATGTGAAAAGGTAAAGGATCTAGAGAACTATAAACCCGGATATTAATCAAGGCCCACTCGTCTATAAGTCTGGTAGAGTATAGATATTGTAGAATCACACTATTACGTTTTGGTCATCTAGCATGGAAAAATGAGAATGAAGTGGGGTATGTATGAAAAAGCTACTAGCTCAAGTCCAGTTCCTGATCATTTGTACACTGACGGTTACAGCCCTAGCCTGTTCACCTACCACGACCACCTCTGCAGAAATAAGCTCACCAATGAGCGACCAAGAAAAATGCAAAGAAGCAGAAGCGCGAAAAAAGGAATCCAGTAATTTTCTGGTACCATCACAAAAGGCTTTGTGGGACAGACATTGGGATCAAATTAATCAAGCCGAAGCAGACATTGAGAAGTATTGCAACTAACTTATAGTGTGTCTACCAAGGAGTATCTTGATACAAGGTTTTTGCGAGATCTTCTAAGAGCACATCAAATTTGTCCTGGCTCGTATCCCATCCTCGCAAATCTTGCACGGACCGTTCTTTAAGAGAAGTACATAGCCTATCGCCCCTGTCATAAAGAATGCCGTCCGCAGATACCACAGTTATACTCTGCTTAGAGTCAACTCTAGTAGTAGACAACAATTCTGAGTAGTACTGGCTGGTCAATGAACTGCCTAGAGAGTTCTCTGTGGCCAGTATCAACAAGCTATCATAATACGTCGAATGTGACAGGATTGTTCTATTCGCATGTACCGCGTCCTCATCATCCCCAACCATAGTCCAAGTAGGCACATCAAGTTTAGCTAAGCCATGCCGTATCTTTTCAGCTAAATCCGTATCCGCGGATGCTGCTATTATCAGAACTGTAGGGTATCTACGCCGAGTATCCCGTAATACCTCTTGAGAATGTATCAAAGGAGCAGCCACTCCAGCAGACCTCAGAAATGATTCCGGAATCATCCCGCCCGACTTTGAAATAGTATCAAGAGAGATAGTACTCGGCCCCTGATTATCAACCATATCAAGCCCGATCACACCCTTCAGGTCACAGTTTATTATTTTGGTCACAGCCATTACGGCGTTCATGAATATGGCGCTCTCCAAATCTGCATTCATTATTTGGGCTCCGCGTAAATCAGCTCCCGTCAGGTCTGCCATCATAAGGGAGGTCAAGCTAATATTAGCCCCCCTCAAATTTGTGCGGGTAAGATTTGCCCAAGACAAATCAGTTGACGATAGATTAGCACCAGACAAATTTGCCCCTTCTAAATTACAGTAGGTTAGATTTGCGAAAGCCAAGTCCGCCCCAGACAAATCCACCATTTCCAGTGTACTACTGGACAGATCAGATCTTATTAACGAGCATCCAGCCATGTTCGCCCTAGTCAAGGTTATACGACTAAGATTTGAACGTGATATTACCGCTGAATTTAACATGCATCCGAATAAATCTGCGGATCGCAAATTGCTCCCTGTAAGATCACAACCCGCGAGATCATCGTACGACAAGTCCACTCCAGGGAGTTTTATCCCGCTTAGAAAAGCTCCAGTTAAATCAAGCTTTGCCCTCCCATGAACGAACTCTGGGCGAAACGTTTCGTGGGTAGATCTGTCCTCCAGCCGATAACTCAATTTAAACTCGTCTTTACTGGGGTTTGGGATCATGTAGTTGACTTCGCGCCAAGTGGCTATAGCCGCTGCACCCGATCTAACCAAAGATATGTGCTCTGAATTAGCCAATCGTTTCCCTCAGATTTGATTTATATAAAGGCTTTACAGTTTAACCGAGATACACTACTTTTTCAGATATCGGCCTATTATACGCCTCATAAGCCACTTTCACAGGAATATATTTAACCGGCTCATAGATTCCCTTGCTGAAGCTTCCATTTATACAACATAACCGCAACCGAGCAAGCCAAATTTAGACTGGAAACTCCGTGTTCCATCGGTATAGATACATGATAGTCAGCCGATTCTATAACTGTGCTGCTAAGACCTTGTCGTTCTGTACCAAAAGCCAAGATCGACCTGTCCGGTATATCAAAGAATTCTAACGATTCGCCTCCGATGTCGACCGCCACTACAGGCCGGTCCGTAGGTGGCAACTCGTCGACCTGTGCCACCGGCAGTGACCACTGAAGGCCGACTCCGGTAGTTAGCGCTGCGGGTTTCCAAGGGTCAAGATCCCCAGTATTTACCACACCTGCGGCACCAGCAGCTGAAGCAGACCTGACTGCAGCCCCGATATTAAATAGGTTTCGTGGTTTTTCCAGAAATACAACCGGAGCTCCGTCAGTACTGTTCAGCATGGCTTCTATATCTACAAAGGGTCTTTCAGCTATAGACATTACTCCTGTTGCCGGTGTCACGCGGGCTAAACGCTCAAACATTGACTGATCTATCTCGACAACCAGATTGTTCAGTCCATCGCCGATATCAGGTGCATACTCCTCCTGCAAACTCCGTAATGCCAGAATATCTGGAGAAACAACTTCAACAAATTTCGCACCAAACCTCAATGCATGCTTGAGTGGATGGAATCCCTCTACTACAACCAAAGATAGGTCTCCCCTAGCTATATGAAACCGTTCCTCAACTGATTTCAGTGACATGTCCCAAAATCCCATAACACCTGAAAGTGATGGACTCCATTCAGCCCAAAGATATCGGTCAACTGTTTATCCTAGTAGAACGAATGTATTCGAGTAGTGACTCTGCAACATCTTCTCCATATTCAACAACTACCTGCCCGTAAGAAAGTTCATGGACGCCACTGTGAGACTCCCCTTCGTTAGTTACAGACTCCAGACTATCCCCTCTTAGTGCCCTCATCTCTCTTTTATTCAGTCTAAAGGTATACATTCAATAAATCCCACACGAAAACAGTTACTGTATTATATATCTAAGAGCAAAGACCCCAGAAAGTAGGGTACTAACGACATTTATGCCAGAGGTCTGATGAAACTGGACACTAACCTAGAACAGGAAATTAGCAGCAGGTTCAACAATTATATAAAGGCGCTAATAGTCATGTTTATTATCATAGTGTCAGGCATTTCGATTTTCATTGGTCAATATTCCATAATATCTGGGATCGTCTGCTTTACAGTTATAGGAAATATCGGGGCAATACTGATATATTGCAGGATGCAAGACCTAAAACGCCAACACATATACAAATGCGTGTTAAGCCACCATGAAGATACTAAACGGACCTAAATAATCAGATACTACATATTCCGATAATTCAAACGATGGATGGTATTACGCTTATACCTTTAAATGGAGCAACACCGGGTCATCCAATACGTAATCCCATAAAACGAATGGGTGGCGCACAACGCGATGCAAGGAGATGATCAGTGGGACCCAACTTCGGGGAAATCGGCAACCATAAGCGTTGATAGGTTGATAGCATGTATTAGACCTGAACGTATTTTTACATGAAAGTTCTAGTTTCCGGATTTTTCATCTAGGAACTGTCGTATTTCCCGCACCCTCAAATATTGTGATGGCCATCCGACTGCTCCGTCCAATTCCATTTGTGCCTGTAGAGGCCAGTATGGATTCCTCAATAATTCTCTGCCTAATAGCACAACATCTGCCTGTTGATCCACTAATATTTGCTCTGCCTGATTTGCATCGGTAATCAATCCGACCGCTCCGGTCATTATCCCAGCTTCTTTCCTTATTCGTTCGGCAAAATTAACTTGATAACCTGCAAAAGGTGTCAGATTCTGTCCTAAAGAATTGCCACCAGATGAGCAATCTATCATGTCAACTCCATCATCTTTTAGCCACTCACATAATTGTACGCATTCCTCAATGTCCCAACCATCATCCATATATTCAGTTGCAGAAACTCTAACTAACAGTGGCATCCTATCTGGTATAGCATGTCTGACAGCCCTAGTGGTTTCACGCGCGAATCTAACCCGATTCTCAAGTGAACCTCCATATCGATCAGACCGTTTGTTTGATAGAGGTGACATAAAAGAACATCCAAGATACCCATGAGCCATATGAAGTTCAATCACTTTTATTCCAGCATCAACTGACCGTTGCGCCGATTTACCGAAGTCTTGTACTATCTCATCAATTTCGTCCAAATTCAGTTCTCTTGGAGCAGCTGAATCTTCGTCAAACGGTAAAGCACTTGCACCGACACTTTGCCAGCCCTTTTCCTGTTCAGTTAAGAATCCCCCGCCGTTCCAGGGTTTGTCATGTGAGGCCTTTCTTCCCGCATGTGCCAACTGGATGGCAGGCACAGAACCGTTCGCTACTATAGCCTCAACAGATGTCGCCAAAGATTCAATCTGAGAATCTTCCCACAGACCAGCATCCCATGGAGTGATTCTGCCCACTGCCTGAACAGCAGTTGCTTCGATCATAACCAAACCTGCTCCCCCTACTGCCCGAGTACCCAGATGTACTACATGCCAGGTATTACATTTCCCGTCTTCGGTATCGCACGAATACTGGCACATTGGTGAAACAAACACCCTATTTGGTATGACTTCACCTCTCATTTGAATAGACGAAAATAATTTACTCATACCACCTCAAATCAAATATCGCTTATTAATTATCCCAGTCAGCCCATATTACTACTTGACCACAGTAGTTTTATTACCTACATCATTTATCTGCTCATACAAACATCCAGGCTCCACCATTGCCGACTGATCATACAATCCTGGGTCACCTGACCAATCCTCGTAAGTATCCATTAACGCAGATATACTGTCGCGGAAATCTTGTTTTACTGAATCATCCAAATACATTATGGGGCAATAGCTTTCGAAAACGCCCCCATCAGCAAACCTGCCAACGGTTATTTCAGTACGCCCAACGATTCCAGAATTCGTATCATCTGGCAAATGGCCAGCATACCCTATCTTGTCTCCCGCATTTATGCGCGTACCAACTTTTACTACTTGCCCATTTACCATTAGGGGTTCATCGCATACACTTTCGGACACAATATCACATGATGAACTCACTACATGGTCAATCGATACGCGCCAGGCCGAAAACCGTGAGGGTTTTATGATTAATTCCCAATCATCTTGTTTATACGTATCAGTAGGTTGCCACGAGATGTCATCTACCAATCCTGAAGTCGGAGATATTAGCTCAGTTCCGGCAGGGAATCTGTATTCGAATGTGGGGTTCTCATATTCTGTAGGTCTTCCCGCATCGTGCACTCTTCCAAATTCGTCGAAAACGGTTGGAAATCTTCCTTTCAGAAACGATTTGCTAAATTTGAAAGGGCCCATCATAGAGGTCGTCCGATCATAATCTGTGAAATCACTTACCAATAGGTTGTACAGAACCGGAGGTGTATTATCCCTGCCCGAATGACCATGACCTTGTCCCATCTGTTTCGCTCGTTCCAACATCATATAGCACATTGATCGAGCGTTAACTGGCATCTGCAGACACGGATCTTGCATCAACACTTCCGGAGGTAAACCCTCTATATTTTCTAGTATCCCTCCCACCATATCTAATGCTCCGTCAGGAAGCGATGCCGATGCTTCTGGCAGCACTTCGGACATCTGGTTTAATGCATCTTCAATCCCATCTACACTTTCCAAATCAAAAGGAATCTCAGACAAATCAGGTAGCATCACATTATCAGTAGCTCTTGATTGTGGGCACGCCATTTTAGTGCATCCCAACAATCCATTTTCATTACAGAAACAGCTGTTGCAATGATTGCCACCTGTATCGTTCCCCGTCCAACCTGCATCCACTGATTCCCCGCCTGATAAGATGCATTGCATTTGCTCAGGTTCCCCGTGGTGCTTTCCAGTAGAAGCGTCAGCGGCTGACTCATCGTCGCTCACACCTAGTGAATCATCATCTTGCGATGCAATACGTGGAGGATCATTAATTTCTGGTTCTGCGGATACAACAGATTCAACATGCAAACTATTGTTGTCAATCTCTGGTTCAATAGGAGGAGTTCCAAGACACCCAACTATCGGACCTGTCATAAGAATCATTAGCATAAATAAAAATCTCGACATAGCCATCTACCAACATAATTATTCCCTGATTGCTGATATATGGTACCAGACACTTATATACATTCGCTTGGCGCAATCCGTCTACAAACTGTCTCATTAATATCTGATGGAATCTCAATTCACAATAAATCCGGCCAGTGTTTATGCCTATTGCGCAAATTCGCAGATAAATATATCTTGCTATCAATAATTAAGTTGGAGCATCTAAATGTTAATCATTCGCGTTTACACCGGAGAAGACGGCCAGACTCATTTTGAAGACTTAGAAACAGATTCTTTTCCTAACCCAGAATCTCTTGAAAACGTGACTGGCATAAGATTTCGCATACAAGAACCAGGGGTTTTCAGCGACTGGCATCAAGAATCTCAGCGCAATTACATCATTACTCTGTCAGGAGAAGGCGAACTTGGAATCGGCGACGGCACACTACGCAGGATCAAAGCTGGCGAAGTGATGCTTGTGGAGGACCTAACAGGACAAGGCCATACTACCAGAGTCACAAGTTCCATACCTCGTGTTACTGTCCAGATACCACTAACAAATCAGACTCCAGGGTCGTAATAAATGCTCTGACCGGCCATTCTTTCAGATTTTCATTGTTACATTTTCATTACAACAGGGCAGAAAAAACCTAAAAAACCGGGTGAAAAACGTTAAAGTTCGTCTGTAAATAAGCACAAAATACGGGAGGGAATAGGTTATGAAATTCGGTTTGTTTTATCAAATTCAAGTCCCAAAACCATGGACAGAGGACAGCGAGTCAAAGCGTGTATGGGAAGCCTTAGAGCAAATCACTTACGCTGAAGAGATGGGGTATGAAAGCGTCTGGTTTTCCGAACATCATTTTAGACCTGTGTGGTCTCATAATAGTGCCCCAGACTTAACATTGGCAGCTGTTAGCCAACGAACGTCTAAAATCAGACTTGGCATAGGAGTAGTCTTAACACCCATACACCACCCTTTGCATGCCGCAGCACGCATGGCCACCCTCGACATCCTGAGTAACGGCCGTGTAGATGTTGGATTAGGGCGGACCGGATACCCATACCAACTTACCCCTTACGGTTCAGGACTAGAGGATACTCGAGGGATGTGGGAAGAATTTGCGGAAGTTTTGCCACAAGCCTGGACACAAGAGATCACTTCATATAACGGGAATCATTTCAAGATACCTCCAAGAGAAGTCCTTCCAAAACCAGTACAGAAACCCCATCCACCGCTATGGTCTGCGTGCGGCAGTGAAGAAACGGTTAAACTGGCAGGTGAGATGGGCCTTGGAGCTTTATTTGGAAGTGAAGGCGGCCCAGAAAAAATTGGTTCTCTTATGGAAACATACCGTGAAACCATAAAAGCTGCCAAATCACCATCCGGGATGATAAACAATCAAGCTGCTGTAATGACTGCAGGGTTCTGTCACGAAGACCCAGCCGTCGTATCTACACGTGGCGTAGAACTCGTAGATTGGTATATGGAACAACAACGCGAACGGGCCAGATTAGTATGGCAAGGAGTAGACCCATCAACAGTCCCCCCTGACTACAAAGGCTACTACGAGCGAGACATGCGCTTAGCCGCAGGTCCTCACGAAGGGGAACCTACCGCAGAACAGGTCGTAAACAAAGGCGGGTCATTCTTGGTGGGCACTCCTGAGGAATGTATAAAATTTGTCGAAAGTTATGAGGCAATGGGAATAGAACAAGTGTTTTCACTTAATGCCATTGGCCCTGAATCCCATGAAGAAACTATGAATACCCTAAAAATGTTTGGGGAACATGTAATTCCATACTTCAAAAACAAGGAGAAGAATGCCGGAACGTAGGAACTCATCAACGTTACGTCCTATTTAAAGCAAACTAATATAATATGAGCGATGTTAGTCAATCTAATATTCCCAGCCCTCAGATGCAAATTCACAAGGTACTGGAATGCCAACCACACTCTGGTGACACTGGCACTGGCCTAATATTTAAAACAAATAGAGGCGATGTCAGGAGCATACTGCACGGGGGGCCAGATTTAGAAAAGAGCGTTATATGGGTTTGCGGTGCTAGTGGGGGATTTAACGGACCAGCTAACGGCATTTACGCAGAACTTGCGGAGCATTTTATCGGGCTAGGAATATCATCCCTTAGAATGGATTACAGAAGTCCAAACGACTTCCCCGAATGTATGCTCGACGTATTATCGGGTATCATTTATCTTCAAAAAACTGGTTACAGCCCACCGGTACTAGTTGGACACTCATTTGGGGGAGCTGTGGTAATCGCTACAGGGGCCGCAAGCCGTTATGTATCCGGAGTTGTAGCATTATCTTCCCAAACCTATGGAGCTCATATGGCCGGATTAGTTTCACCGAAACCACTATTGATTGTGCACGGAAAAACTGATACCAGATTGCCATATACGTGCGCTCAACAGATCGATAGCTGGGCTGAACAGCCCAAAGAGCTTGTCTTATTCGAAGGGACAGAACATCGTCTAGAAGAATGCCGAGAGCCTTTGTATGAACTGTTGTCTACATGGATTCCACATATCCTGAACTCTGAGCTCAACCCCATCTAACTGGGTTGACAGATTTATCTGAGCTCCACAACTCTGTCTATCGTTGGTATATCAGGCCTGAAAATAGCTCGCCAGGCTTCAAGAGCCTTTATTTTTGCCACATTCCCGATCCATCCACCGACTAGATCTATAACTGCCATTATTTCCTCTGGACTAGCTCCAGCTTTATTAGCAGCATGCATATGCAGTTGGACATGCGAAACAAGATCATTACTGGATATACATGCTACTACTATGGCCAATTCCTTAGTCTTTCGGTCTATAAGACCTTCCTTCAAATAATTCGCTTCCGTGTTATCGTTGTGGCTCTTCAGAGCCTCCGCCCCTTTGCACAGGGCCACGAAATCATGAAGACCGTAACGAAATCCTCGTAGTGCAGTGGTACGCTCTAATTCACGTTCAACATCAGAAGACATATTGACCTCACTATTTTTATCTGAGCTCCACAACTCTGTCTATAGTTGGGATATCAGGCCTGAAGGTAGCCCTCCACGCCTCTAATGCGTTGATTTTTGCTACATTCCCGATCCATCCCCCAACTAAATCTAATATAGCCATAATTTCTTCAGGACTAGCTCCTGCCTTGTTAGCAGCATGCATATGTATCTGCAGATGAGAAACTAAATCTTGTTGGGCAACGCAAGCAACCATTAACGCTATCTCTTTAGTCTTACGATCTAGTGTTGTAGTGCCTATATAAGTGGCCTCAATATGGTCGTTAAGTTCTTTAAGTGTTTCTACATTTAATTCAGCGTAGAAATCATGAAGTCCATACCTAAAACCTCTTAATTGTGTAACCCGTTCTAACTCTGCCTCTTTATCGATTGCCATGGTTCCTCCTATATTTTTTTATGCCCCTTTTGCATAGGGCTTTAACATCGCATAGATCAAATCATTTATTGGTGTTGTGATATTACCCTTAATTCCCGCACGAACAACCGCTCCTGTAAGAGACTCCAATTCCAGAGGTCTTTGCGCCATTAAATCAGTGTACATAGACGCGTGCATATCTTTGAGATTTGCTCTTATATACGCCAAAGTATCATCAACAATGGTATCGGAAAGATTTATATTGTTTGCGCTCCCTACTGATTCAATCTCCTCCATACAGCTTTGGATTATCTTTACCCACTCTGGCTTTGCCATCAATACCGCCATTGACTCTCTAGCTAAACTCGTTATTCCAGCCATTGTCGCTATAAATAAAAACTTAGTCCAAAGCGTTCTGTGAATATCATCACTGAAATTTGCCCGTACTCCTGAACCATTGAACATTTCCTCAATAACAACACCTCGGTCAGAACGGGCGCCATCATCCTCCCCAAATTCTATTCTAACCACATCACCATTCTGCTGAACAACACCTGGCTCAATTAGATTTGCTTCTATGTAGGCCGCTCCGGGCATAACTTTGGCACTACCCAACACGTCAGCTGCCAACTGATAGCTATCTATTCCATTCTGCAAACATATTACAACTGTATTATCACCCACCATTGGTCCCAACATTGGAACGGCAATAGCATTATGATATGTTTTGACAGTCAAAAGAATCAGATCGACTACCCCTACTCGAGTTGGATCTTGTTCTGCAGGACACGGAATAACCTTTGATTCATTATCCGTTATAAGTTGTAAACCTTTCTCCCTGATAGCAGTAAGATTAGCACCCCGTGCGATCAAGGTAACATCATGGCCATATTGAGCCAGCGTTCCACCAAAATACCCGCCTATACTCCCGGTACCCATCACAGCTATTCGCATTACAATTACCTACCAGTAGACTACCGTTACATTAACTTGCCTGTACCAACAAGGCAACTAGTAATTAAATTTACCTTGACGGTAGCCAGTGTCACCTTTATTCTCACAGTAATATATTTCTGGAGACCCCTATGACGCAAGAACAACCGAAAATTACACCTCCCGTACCCCAACCAGAATCAGATTTTTACTGGGAAAAATGTAAAGATGGAGAACTATGGTTACGGTCTTGCGACGACTGTAATAAAACCTATTTTTATCCTAGGGATCTGTGCCCATTATGCTTCTCCAGAAATACCAGATGGATTCAAACCGACGGCAAGGGGATCGTACATACATTCGCGATAGTCCATCGAGGCCCGACCCCCGTTTTCCGTGACAAATGTCCATACGTGACTGCGGTTGTCGAATTCCCTGGGGGGGCAAGAATGCCAACTAATTTAGTGGAAGTAGAACCAGACCCCACAGCTATAAAGTGTGGGATGCCGGTTGAAGTGATATTTGAAAAACTGGACGAAAATATCAGTTTACCAATGTTCCGTCCAAGCAAGTAGGTCAATATGAGGACCCTTAACGACAAAGTCGCAATAGTCACCGGAGCAAGTAGAGGAATTGGCCGTGCTATCTGCCTAGGCTTAGCTGCCGAAGGATGTGCGGTGGTGGTTGCATCACGAACTGAGGAAGACCAATCTTCATATACAGATTATCCGAAATATTCTTCCGGTACCATCCATCAGACGGTAAGTCTTATAACAGCAAACGGTGGGGCAGCTATAGCGCACCGCTGCGACGTTAGTAATGCACTCGACATAGAGAGCCTCTGTGAATCGACCTATCAAAGATTCGGAAGACTAGATATATTAGTTTCAAATGCCGGCATAGATTGTGAATCTCCAGTTCCTGATCTGCCATTAGATTTGCTTGATGATTGCCTTGCCATTAACATTCGCGCTCCTTTCCTATTATGCAAATATGCCCTGCCTCACATGATAAAAACAGGAGGAGGATCAATATTCGCCGTTACATCCGGCGCATCCAGAGGTTATCGGAAAGGGAGAGTCGGTTATTCAATGAGTAAAGCTGCGGTAGATAGGATGTTTCTGAGCCTGGCCGAAGAAGTAAGGTCTTCTAACATCGCAGTTAATGTGCTCAGCCCTGGAAGAGTAGACACATGGATGAATAGACGTGGAGACTGGCCAGGAACCGCACACATCCCTATGGTTCAACCCGACGAAATCATACCGTCAGCCGTGTGGCTCGCCCAACAGGATGCTCAAACATTTACTGGAAACCTCGTAGAAAGAGCCGATTTCGGAACCACCTGGGGTAACACCAAAGAATCGGTTTAGCTGTTTAACCCTAGCACTACCATAAACGGTCCCGTCGTACTATACTCCACCTAAAATGGCCAATACGGGTATTATGAAGGAGGATACAAGGATACGATGAGTACACCACCAACAGATCGAACAGTCCAAAGGTCTATTGCACCCAAACTTGCGGAGTTAAGCGAAAACGTATTGTTTGGAGATGTGTGGGAGCGTTCTGAGCTCTCCAAGCGTGACCGTAGCCTTATAACAATAGCGTCCCTAATTGCTATGTATAGAACAGATCAATTGAGAGGCCATTTGAATAGAGCACTCGATAACGGCGTTACTGTTGAAGAGATCGGGGAAGTTATTACCCACATGGCCTTTTACTCGGGATGGCCTACTGCTGCAAATGCTGTCAAAGTTGCCAAAGAGGTATTTGATTCCAGAAGTTAAAAACCTCGACAAGCAAATACTTTATTTCTCTAAAACAAGATTCACGGAGGGGATTTATGCCTGTAATGACTGGTGGGAAATTTTTAGCAGATACATTCAAAGGGTACGGCGTCAGCCATGTGTTCTTTATGCCAGTAATCGTTCAAAGAGCACTACTAGAAATGGAAAAACTTGGTATCAAGAGAATTATGGCGCATAGCGAAAAAGCCGCAGTATATATGGCTGATGGATATGCTCGTACTAGTCATAAAGCAGGAATATGTATGTCTCAATCAGTGGGAGCTGCTAATTTAGCAGCTGGTTTGCAAGATCCATTTTTAGCGAGATCGCCCGTTATAGCTATCACGGGTCGTAGACCACAAGCAGACCAATACCGTCATGCATATCAGGAAATTGACCACTTAGAGCCCTTTAATGCAGTTACTAAATACAATGTCGGGGTAACCGAACCTTCCCAATTGCCACACCTTATCAGGCAAGCGTTCAGAGAGGCGATCACAGGTTCACCAGGTCCCGTACACCTAGATTTTGAGGGGACCACAGGAGCGATAATAGGCGATGGTGAAGCCGATTTAGAAGTGGTTATAGACAATGCATTCATAAACGTACCTCCATTCCGGCCAGAACCGGACCCTGCGCTTGTGCGAGAAGCAGCAGCAGTAATCGCAAACTCCCAACGGCCTGTAATAGTTTCAGGAGGTGGAGTAGTTACTTCCGGAGCAGAAAGGCAAGTAGTTCAACTGGCTGAATTACTATCGATACCAGTAGCCACATCCTTAAACGGAAAGCAAACGCTCTTAGGCGATCATCCTCTTTCAGTTGGGGT
>MDTE01161448.1_pt1 | contig 23892 bp, 18 predicted proteins | sample 811231 | NCBI WGS metagenome assembly MDTE01 (sample SAMN05326651, study PRJNA326480) | marine metagenome | isolation source: seawater | place: Indian Ocean: Red Sea | collected 2010 | reverse complement strand
TTTTCCAGAGGCGTGGACGTTGCCTGGAGAAATCGTCGTCGAGAAATGGGATTCCGGCGATCGGTGGGATGCTGGTGGTGGGTGACGACTCCGTGGGGCCGGTGGTTGATTGGACACACTTGTTGGCTGCGTCCAATTCTCGTTGTCGACGTGCGACCGTCTCTTGAGCTGTGGTGATTAGGGCCTGACGGACCGACTCGCGGGCACCGGGGTAGTAGGTGGTTGCAGCCAATTGGACCGGGGACACACTGAAGGGGTGCTGCGGCGACAGGAAGCCAGGGATCGAGGCAGCCAGGGGGTTGTCCTTTTCAGGTCGCTTGTCGTTGCCGCGCTGGTACAGGAACGTTGGCGTGTCGGGCTTGGCGTCGTAGGCCAGCGAGATGCCGTGCTTGTTCACATCCAGTCGACCGTCGATCGGATCGACGCGAATCTGGTGTGGTTCAAAAATTGCTCGAAATTGGTAGTAGTCTTTCTGAGCGATCGGGTCGTACATGTGGTCGTGGCACCGTGCACAATTTATCGTCAGTCCCAGGAAAGCCTTTCCGGTGTGTTCGATCGTGGCATCGAGCCAGGTGTTGCGATTGAAGAGGTAGTAGTTGCGGGCCAGGAAGCCGGTCGCCCGAAGCGATTCAGGAGTTGCGTCGGGCAACTCGTCGGCCGCCAGCATTTGCCGGACCATCACATCGTAGGGGCTGTTTGCGTTGAGCGATTCCACGATCCAGTCTCGCCAACGCCAGATATGCCGGCTGCTGTTGCGGAGTTGCTTCTGGTATCCGTACCAGTCGCTGTAACGCCAGACGTCCATCCAGTGGCGTCCCCAGCGTTCACCGTAACGAGGGTTCTGTAGCAACCGGTCGATGGTGCGATTCCAGCGATCCGGTTTCGAGTCGGCCAGAAATGCGGCGATCTCATCAGGGGTTGGTGGCAGACCAGTCAGGTCGAGAGTTGCGCGACGAAGCAGCACGGCCGCAGGCGCGGCCCGAGCCTGTTCGAGTCCGTGTTGTTGGTATTGCTTGGCCAGGAAGGCATCAATCGGATTTCGCCCCATTGCTTGACCGTCCAGGGCTGGGATTGGTGGTCGCTGTGGCGCGAGGAAGGCCCAATGGCTGGACGGATCCTCCTCGGGGGCCTCGTTGTCCGGATGATGTGCGCCCGCCTGGATCCATTCGGAGATCAGCTTGATCTCACCATCGGAGAGGCGGGCGCCCTCGGGAGGCATCCTCGTGTCGGCGTCCTGGTCACTCACACGTTGTAGCAACCGACTCCCGGCGGGTTGTCCGGCCACGATCACCGCGCCATCCTCGGATCCCTTGAGGGCTGCGGCTGCCGTGTCGAGCCGCAATCCAGCTTCCTGTTTCCGGACACCGTGGCAACGGTAACAGTGGACTCGCAGGATCGTCTTGACCCGGGAATAGTGGTCCGGCTCGGCAGCTGACACTGGCGAGAACGCTGCGGTTGAAACAAGGACGAGTAGAAGACGAACAGCCATCGATGGACCAGTTGGAACCCGGGTGGTCAGCGTCCAGTCTACCAACCATGCGGGGATGACCGATATGCTTGTACACAGGCAACGCGGACCCGGCACGGAACGGCCATGCCCTGCGTCAGCTGGAACCGGACCGTAGCAGAGGGCCCCCCGATGTCGAAAAGTTTTCCCGAATCCGAGACCGCAATTCGTTTCCTGGACCATCAACTGGATGCCATTCGCGCGGTGCTGGATGAATTTCCCGATGACGCGATCTGGAGCCGTCCGTGCACGGAGGGCGTTTCGCTGGGCAACCTGGTCTGTCACGTTGCAGGCTCGATGCGAGACTGGTTTGAAAATGGCTTGGCAGCCGGTGACTGGGTGCGGGACCGCCAATTCGAGTTCGATCGAGACGATGGTCCTGACCGGGCCGGACTGCACGCGTTGCTCGACGAGACTCGGACTTTGTGTGCGACTTTCCTGGCCGAGGTCTGCGAGACGAACTGGGAGGACGACCGGCAGTTTCGGGGGCGCACGTTGCCGGTTCGTGAAGTGCTGTGGCACCAGGTTGAGCACGTCGCCTACCACGCCGGACAGGCGGCGTTGTTGCGTCGACTGACTGGCGGATTGCCGGCTCGACCGTAGCCCTCTCAATGGTGGTGTGGGTAGAATTTCCGTGGCGTGTTTTGTGAACCAAGGAGTTGGCCATGCGTGGTGCGATTTTGTTGGGTGTGATCTTGGTGGCGTCACCGGTGTTGGCCGACGCGTGGCCCGGTTTCGGCGGCACACCGGCTCGCGATCATCGTACCGACGAGTCATTGGCGACGAGTCTGCACCTGGCGTGGTCACGACAGGCCAGGCATGCCCCCCGTCCAGCGTGGCCGCGTGATGATCGGATGTCATTCGATCGAGCCAGTCGCGTGGCCGTCGTGGACGGTCGCGTGTTCTATGGCAGTTCCGTCGACGGTCGCCTCCGTTGCCTGGACGCTGAAACCGGCCAGACCCGTTGGACGTTTTCCACGGGTGGACCGATCCGATTTGCTCCGGCCGTCTGGCGTGATCGCCTGTTTGTGACCAGTGACGATGGGTACCTGTATTGCTTGTCGACCACTGACGGCCACTTGATCGAGCGATGGCGCGGTGGGCCGACCGATCAGCAGGTGATGGGCAACGGCCATGTGATCTCTCGCTGGCCGGCTCGGGGAGGAGTGGTCATCGCCGATGACATTGTTTACTGGGCAGCCGGGATCTGGCAGTCCGAGGGCATCTTCATTCGGGCACAGCGAGCTGACACCGGCAAACTGGTCTGGCTCAACGACAAGTCCGGTGGCATCGAGATGCCTCAGCCCCACGGTGGAGCGACAGCCAAGAGTGGTGTGACAGCCCAGGGGCACCTGGTGGTCACCGGCAACAGGTTGTTGGTTCCGACCGGCCGCGCCGTGCCGGCGGTTTTTGATCGCGGCACCGGTCAATTCCTGTATTACCGGCTCCAACAGAACACTCACCGGGGCGCCACCGCGACGATGGGGCACGGGGGTGTTTTCATCAATGGGGGGCTGGCCTATGACCTGGGGACTGGTGGTCTGTTGAAGGGGCTGGGAGCCGGCAGCGTCGCATCGGCGGGCAAGACACTCTGGCGAGCCAACGGGACGACGCTGGAAAACTGGCAACTGACCCAGCGAACCGGAAAGGATCGCAAGGGGAAGCCGGTGACGATTCGCGAAGTGAAAAAACTGGCGTCGGTTGCCGATGTTCCCGGCGGACAGGGACTGCTGGTTGCAGGCGACACGATCGTCTCGGCGGGCGAGGACCTGGTTGTCGTGGTCGATGCGATCGCCGGCAAGTTGGCCTGGAAACATGCTGTCGACGGTGTCCCTCGTGACCTGGCGGTGTCCGATGGACGATTGTTCGTGGCCACCGACAGTGGTCGGCTGTACTGTTTTGGTGAATCGGAGGTCACCCGGCCGGTCCACTACACGCCCTCCCGGTCCAGTGATGTCCGCGATGACAAGCAGATTTCCACGGCCGCGGATCGGATCCTGAAGCGGTCGGGAATCACCAGTGGTTACTGTGTCGACCTGGGCTGTGGTGACGGGAAGTTGGCCAGCAGGTTGGCCAGGCACAGCGACCTGTTCATATTCGCGATCGATCCCGACCCGGCGCGAGTCGCATCGGCTCGCCGTCGCCTGGCTGCCCAGGGCCTGTTGGGACACCGCGTGACCGTTCACCAGGGACAACTGGAATCGACACAGTTTCCCAAGTACATCGCCAACCTTGTTGTGTCACAACGAGCACTTCTGGGACAGGCGGACGCCGCGAAAATTGCCCCGGAGGCAGGAAGGTTGCAGCGGCCCTGGGGTGGAGTTGTGGCCGTCGGACCGGTTGACGACCTGGCGTTTGACACGCGGAAGGGACTGGCCGATGCCGGAACCTGGAACCACCAGTACTCGACGCCGGCCAACACCCTCTGCTCGACCGATCCCATCAAGGGGCCGCTGAGGGTCTTGTGGTTCCACGATGTGAACCTGGAACTGCCCAGTCGGCATGGGCGGGCTCCCTCGCCGTTGTTCCACCGTGGTCGTTTGTTCGTGGAGGGGATGGACGCTCTCCGCGGCGTGGATGCCTACAATGGTCGCACGTTGTGGGAGTTCGCTCTTCCCGGCGTGTTACACGCTTACAACGCTGACCACATCGTTGGCGTATCGGGGACAGGCAGTAATTTCTGTGCCAGTGGCGACAGTGTTTACGTGCGGCGCAAGGGCGTCTGTTATCGACTGGATGCCGCAACCGGAAAGGTGCTGGGCACTTTCGAGGCCCCCCCGCATGCCGACGGCAAGAAAGCGTTGTGGGGACACATCGCCTGCGAGAACGGATTGTTGTTTGGTTCGTTGATCAACGAACAGCATATTGTGAAACATGCCTGGCGACCGGCGGACATGAGCCGCCTGTTCACCGAGTCGAAAACGTTCTTCGTGATGGATGCCAAGAGCGGCAAGTTGAAGTGGCGGTACGACGCCAAGCGTTCGATCCGCCATAACGCCATCGCGATCGGCGATGGGCGGGTGTTTTTGATTGATCGGGATCGGGCATTGGGTGATCTTCTGGACGAGAAGGCTGCCCGTCGTGGAACAAAGGATGGCAAACCGCCGGTGCATGCCACCGGCGAATTGGTCTGTCTGGATGCGGCCACGGGCAAACCGGCCTGGCAGAACAAGAAAGACATCTTCGGGACGGTCCTGGTTTTCAGTCAGCAGCACGACATGTTGTTGATGAGTTATCAGTCCACACGATTCAAGCTGCCCTCGGAAGTGGGGGGGCGGATGGCCGTGTTCCGGGCCAGCGAGGGCTACCGCGTCTGGGACAAGAAGGTGGACTACATCACGCGGCCGTTGGTCAACGATCGCACGATCATCACACAGCCGGCCCGCCTGGATTTGTTGACCGGGGAGGATGAACCGTGGTCCTTCAAACGCTCGTATGGCTGTGGCCAACTGGCTGGATCGAAGAACCTGTTGTTGTTCCGGTCGGCGACGGTCGGCTACGTCGATTTCACCCGGAAGGCCGGGACGGAGAACTTTGGTGGAATTCGACCCGGATGCTGGGTCAATGCACTGCCGGCCGGTGGGCTGGTTTTCATTCCCGATGCCTCGGCAGGTTGTCGTTGCAGTTACCAGAATCGGTCCTGGGTGGCGCTGCAGGGGGCCGACGAACCAGGCCGACCTGGTCCGATTCGGCCGTGATCGATTCCAATCATCCGGTTTCTGGCTTCGGGTCCTGATGTGTCCGGACAACACCAGATTCGCCTGGGCTTGATTCCTCGACCGGGGGCCGTTTGGTAGTCTGGGAGTTCGAGGCGTCTGTCTCTGTGCTGAGGGTAGCTGCTGATGTGTGGCATTGTGGGACTTTTGATCCGTCGTCCCGAGTTGCGCGCCAGGCTGGGGGAATTGGCCGTGCCGATGCTTGACTGCATGGGGGACCGCGGGCCTGATTCGGCCGGCCTGGCCGTGTTCGATTCCCAGCCAAAATCGACGCGTCTGGGTTTCAGCCTGTATTGGCGCGAGGGAGTGTCGGATTGGGATTCGTTGCTTCGGCACCATCGCGAGAGAGTGGAAGGCGAGGCGACGCTTGATGAGAATGGTGACAACGGGTTGCTCTGGACTGAGATGACCCAGCCGGAGGTGGCGGCCTGGCTCGGCCAGGACTGGCCCGGCGTCAGCCTGCTGTCTGCCGGGAACAGCATCCGGCTGTACAAGGACGAGGGCCATCCTCGCGAGATCGCGATGCGGTATGGATTCGCCTCTTTCTCGGGAAGTCATCTGGTTGGTCACACGAGGATGGCCACCGAATCGATGGTCTCGCCCGCCCATGCGCATCCGTTCACCGCGGGCCAGGACTTTTGCCTGGTTCACAACGGATCGCTGTCGAATCCCAACAGCGTGAGACGCCGGCTGCAGCGTCAGGGGATTGCCTTTGAAACCGACAATGACACCGAGGCCGGATGTCGCTACCTGGAATGGCGGATGCGTGAAGGAGACAGCCTCGAGGAGGCCATCGAATCTTCGTTTGGAGAGCTCGACGGTTTTTTCACTTTCCTGATGGCGACCGACGAGAAGATGGTGCTGGTGCGAGATGCATTCGCTTGCAAGCCAGCCGTGGTGGCTGAGACGGATGACTACGTGGCCGTGGGATCCGAGTTTCGTGCGCTTGCCCATCTTCCGGGGGTCGCCGACGCGAATGTCTTCGAACCGGCCCCCAGGGTGATTTACTCGTGGTCGGTGAGTGAGGCAGAGGCTCCACAGGCAACGGCGGTGGCCTCATGAGCGACACTCGCACTTTCGACCTGGCCACGGTGACCGTGCGGGAATTGAACCAGTTCCTGCATGGAGAGTTGCCCGGGGCCGACGTTGCGCGGGTCAATATCGAGAATCCCAATGGTCGCCACAGTATTGCGGCGGGACTGGATTGTCCCGTCGAGGTCGAAATTCGGGGCCATGCCGGCTACTTCATTGCCGGGATGAACAAGCAGGCCCGGGTGACCGTGCAGGGCAATGTTGGCTGGAGCGTCGGCGAAAACATGATGTCCGGCGAGGTGCGGGTGAACGGGCATGCGAGTGAGTCGGCCGGTGCATCGGCTCACGGTGGTCTCCTGGTGATCGACGGCGACGCATCCAGTCGTTGTGGAATCTCTCTGAAGGGGGGCGACGTCGTGGTCGCCGGTGACGTCGGACACTTCTCGGCTTTCATGGCCCAGGCGGGCACCCTGGTCGTTTGTGGCAACGCGGGAGCCAATCTCGGTGATTCGCTCTACGAGACGGTCATTTATGTCGGTGGGACGATCGAGAGCCTGGGGGCGGATGCCCGGGAGGAGCCGATGGAGGCATCTGATGTCGAGACGTTGAGCGGCCTGCTGGTCGCCTCGGGGATCGACGCCGAAGCCGAGAACTTCCGTCGTGTTGCCTCGGCCAGGTCGCTGTATCATTGGAATGCGGAAGCTCACCAGGAGTACTAGGTCGCGTGAACGGTCCGTTTGAACAGCTTCCGCAGTCACCGCAACTTGCCGGTGGTCCTGAACAACTCGAGGCGAGTGCGTCGTTCGATGCCGACGTGATGGCTTATATCCGTCGTGCCACCCAGTGCGGGATCTATGACATCCGTGGCATGGGGGCCAAGCGGCGTTTGCCGACTTTTGATGACCTGGTGTTTCTGACGGCTTCGGCATCACGCTACCCGTTGGAGGGGTACCGCGAGCAGTGCACGTCACGAACGGTGCTTGGTGCCCGGTTTGCCAGCAAACCAATTGAACTCGAGATTCCGGTGACGATCGCCGGGATGAGCTTTGGGTCATTGTCGGCTTCGGCCAAGGACGCGTTGGGGCGTGCCGCATCAGAGATGGGGACCTCGACGACGACCGGCGATGGGGGAATGACGCCCGAGGAACGGCAGTCGTCCAAGACCCTGGTGTACCAGTGCTTGCCCAGTCGTTATGGATTCAATCCCGATGATCTGCGACAGGCCGACGCGATTGAGATCGTGATCGGGCAGGGGGCCAAGCCCGGTGGCGGTGGCATGCTGCTGGGGCAAAAGGTCAGTTCCCGGGTGGCGGGGATGCGGACCTTGCCCGAGGGGATCGATCAACGGTCGGCGTGTCGACACCCCGACTGGACTGGTCCGGATGACCTGGCCATCAAGATCGAGGAACTCCGTGAGATCACAGACTGGGAGAAACCGATCTACGTGAAGATGGGAGCCACCCGAGTCTTCGATGACGTGAAGTTGGCGGTCAAGGCGGGAGCCGACGTGGTTGTGATCGACGGCATGCAGGGAGGCACGGCGGCCACGCAGCAGGTCTTCATCGAGCACACCGGAATTCCCACACTGGCGGCCTTGCCACAGGCCGTGGCGGCGTTGGAAGAGATGGACATGTCCGAGACAGTCGGGCTGGTCATTTCCGGAGGAATTCGGACCGGTGCTGACGTGGCCAAGGCGCTGGCCCTGGGGGCCGATGCCGTCTCGATTGGCCAGGCCGCATTGATTGCCCTGGGCTGCAACAACCACTGCCACCACGATGGCTCGGACTGGGTCGATGTGACTGGCGACTACCAGCAGTTGGGCACTGCCCCGGGATACTGTCATCATTGCCAGACCGGTCGTTGTCCCGTCGGCATTGCGACCCAGGACGAACTGCTTGAACAGCGTTTGTTGCCAGAGAGGGCCGCCGAGTGGGTCCGCAACTACCTGCAGGTTGTGAACATGGAAGTCACCACCCTGGCCCGGGCCTGTGGCAAATCTGACGTGCACCACCTGGAACGGGAAGATCTCGCCGCGTTGACGGTGGAAGCTGCCGCGATGGCTCGAGTTCCCCTGGCCGGAACCTCCTGGATCCCCGGCACGTGATACCGTGAATGCCGGTGACGGGAGTTGATTGGTCGCGTGGCATACGGCCACCGCCGTCGGTAGACTGATCGTTCACAGCCACACCGACACGGGGCCCGGAGACCCGCGATGACGACCCGCGAAGAGATCAAGGCACGAATCGAACAGGATGGAATCGAATTCCTGTTGGCCCAGTTTGTTGACCTCAACGGGACCGCCAAGGTCAAGATGGTGCCTGCCAGTGAACTGGATGCGTGCATCGACAGCGGTGCCGGATTTGCGGGTGCCGCGTTGTGGGGACTGGGGCAGGGACCTCACGATCATGACATGCTGGCTCGGGTCGACCTGGACAGTTATACCCCCTTGCCCTGGAAGCCCAACACGGCTCGGCTGGCCGGCAACCTGTTCGTCGACGACCAGCCGCACCCCTACTGTGCCCGGACCAACCTGGTGCGGGTGCTCGATGCGGCTCGCGCGAGCGGTTACGTGTTCAACATCGGGATGGAGCCCGAGCACTTCCTGGTGACCCGGAACGAGGACGGATCGATTGCGCCGTGGGATCCCGGTGGTGTCGATCACCTGGAAAAACCCTGCTATGACTTTCGCTCGATGGCTCCGGCGATGGACTACCTGCAGGAACTGACCAGTTCGCTCAACTCGCTCGGATGGGGGGTGTACCAGACCGATCACGAGGATGGGAACGGGCAGTATGAGGTCAACTTCGATTACCAGGACGCGTTGACGACTGCCGACCGGATCACGTTCTTCAAGATGGCCACCTCGCAGATTGCTGCCCAGTACGGAGCAATCGCAACGCACATGCCCAAGCCCTTTGCCGATCGAACCGGCAGCGGACTGCACGTGCACTTTCACGTTGCTGATGCGGAAACGGGCGGAAACCTGTTCCTGGACGAATCGGATGAACGTGGCCTGGGACTGTCGCAATTCGCTTACCATTTTCTGGGTGGTGTGCTGGCTCACGCTCCGGCATTGATCGCCGTCACCTGTCCGACGGTCAACTGCTACAAGCGGCTGAAACTGGGGGCGGGGCTCCAGGGCAGCCGGTCGGGATTCACCTGGACGCCGGCGTTCATCAGTTACGGCGACAACAATCGTACCCAGATGATCCGGACTGCCGGGCCTGGCCATGTCGAGGACCGCACGGTGTCTGCCGGCTGCAATCCGTACCTGGGGCTGGCTGCCTACCTGGCGGCCGGGCTCGACGGCGTCGAGAACAAGATTGATCCAGGAGAACCGAACCTGGGGAATCTCTATGAAAAGACACTGGAAGAGATTGCCGAGGCGGGCATCAGTGTCCTGCCCCAGTCACTGGGCGAGTCGCTGGCCGAATTGGAAAAAGACGAGGTGGTTCAGGGCGGACTGGGCGTGATCGCAGAGGAGTTCATCAAGGTCAAGACCGCCGAACTCCATGTCAGTGAACAACAGGTCACATCGTGGGAGATCGATCGGTATCTGACCCTGTTCTAGGGCGATCGCCGGAACGAGTAACACAAGGACGGACGAGAGGCTGCGTTCTCTCGGCGGCAAACAAGGAGGTGATGACGGCGTGTCGTTGATGATTCCATGTCCGCATTGCGAGCGGCGGCCGGTCGGAGAATTTCACTTCGGTGGTCCAGTCCAGGAGCGACCCCAGCCGGGGGCAGCGACCGACCAGTGGATCGCCTACACCTACGACCAGCCGAATCGAAGAGCGGTTCAGTGGGAATGGTGGTTCCACCGTGGGGCCTGCCGGCAGTGGTTCCTGGTCCAACGTGACACCCGAACCAACCAGGTGCTGGACTCGGTCCTGCCAGGTGCGGCGATTGTCGGGGCATCCGAAAGCGGGGCCAGTGATGAGTAGCCACGACGAATCCTGCCAATTCACGTTTGACGGGAAGTCGATCACCGCGCGACCGGGACAGACGATTGCCGGTGCGTTGCACCAGGCCGGGGTCCACGTGGTCTCGCGTAGTTTCAAATATCATCGCCCCCGTGGCCTGTTCTGTGCCACCGGCCGGTGTCCCAACTGTCTGTGCACGGTGGATGGTGATCCCAATGTGCGGACGTGTGTCACGCCGGCCAGCCAGGGCATGGCCGTTCGCAGCCAGAACGCCTGGCCCGGGTTGAAATGGGATGTGTTGTCGGTGTTCGACCGGTTGCACCGATTCATGCCGGTTGGTTTCTACTACCGCGTCATGCACAAGCCCCGGTTCCTTTGGCCGGTGTTTGAGTCGATCGTTCGCCGGATTGCCGGCCTTGGTCGGATCGACCGGCAGTTGGGGGGACGGCGCCGTTACGACCGTCAGACACTGCACAGTGACGTGGTCGTGATCGGCGGAGGCTGGGCGGGAATGCACGCGGCAATCGAGGCCTCACGCGGTGGCTGCGACGTGACCCTGGTGGATGACCGAGAGGAACTGGGAGGGCACGCCGTGTGCGACCCGGTCTCGTGGGTCGAGCGGGAGCAGGACTTCCTGTCCACTCTCCAGGCTGTTCTGGATGATCCCCGGATCCGGATCTTGAACAGGGCGACGGCCTTTGGTTGTTACGAGGACCGATTGGTGGCCGTGCAGGCTGGAGACCGGATGATCCGTTTGCGGGCCAACCAGGTTGTGGTTGCTACCGGTGGGTGGGAAAAACCGCTGGTCTTTCCGGGCAATGATCGGCCTGGCGTGATGTTGGCCAGCGGTGTTCAGAAGATGCTGTGGAGGGATGGCTGCCAGTTTCCCGGAGAGGCGATTGTTGTGACCGACAATCCCAGTGGCTACCACGTGGCCCACTCTCTGAAGGCCAGTGGCACCCGGGTCGTGGCCGTCTTGGATCACAACGAGACCCCGGCAGCCGACCCGCATGACCTGCCGGTCCGGACCGGGCAAACCATCCATTCGGTGAACGGCCGTCGGCATGTCACGTCCGCTGTCGTCGGGCCGCTGGATGCCGCGTCGTCCGCGAACGAGTCGATTCGCTGCCGCTGGGTTGTCCAGGCTGTCGGTTTCACGACAGCTTCTGGATTGCTGGCTCAAGCCGGTTGCCGGTTGGTTTATGACGAGTCGCGTGACCTGTTCCGCGTGGATCAATTCTCCGACGGTTTCCGTGCAGCGGGTGCGGTCAACGGGACCTTCGACATCGACGCGTGTGCTCGCGAGGGCCGGTTGGCCGGACAGGTCGCCGCGGCAGGAGAAGGGGGTGGCAGCGTTGATGTGATGCCTGCCGAGACGTCCCCTCCGGGACGACGGCCGCCACAGGGCAAGAAAGCGTTTGTCTGCTTGTGCGAGGACGTGACAGAAAAGGACCTGTTCGACGCGGTTGCCGAGGGCTTCGCGAACATCGAGACACTCAAGCGATACTCCACCGTCTGCATGGGGCCATGCCAGGGCAAGATGTGTCAGTCGGGTTCGATTGACGTGTGTGCCCGAGCCAACGAGAGGACTGTTGCCGAGACCGGGCGGACGACGGCTCGTCCCCCCGATCAGCCGGTGCCCCTGGGGGTGTTGGCCGGGCGATCGCCGCACCGGCACCTGGTGCGACGAACGGCACTGCACGACTGGCACACCGAGGCGGGAGCGGTGTTCTTGGATTCTGGAGCCTGGAAGAGGCCCGAGTCATACGGTGATCCGGGGGCCGAATACCGGGTGGTGCGAGAAGGCGTGGGGCTGATTGATGTCTCGACCCTGGGCAAGCTGGAGTTGCGAGGTCGTGACGTGGCCGAGTTTCTGGAGTTTGTCTACCCGAACCGTTTCGCCAAGTTGCAGGTCGGCCGCGTGAGATACGGTGTCGTCTGTGATGAGTCGGGAATCATCCTCGATGATGGCACCATCGCACGACTGGCCGATGACCGTTGGTTCCTGACCACCACAACCGGAAACGCCGATGGGGTCGACAGCTGGTTCCGGTGGTGGTTGGCGACTCGGCCGGACTGGGACATTCGGTTGACGAATGTCAGCGGAGCGATGGCTGCGATGAACCTGGCTGGCCCCCGGAGCCGGGACGTTCTGGCGGCAGTGTGCGATGACGATATCTCGACCGAAGCCGTGTCCTACCTTGCCGCCTCGCAACTCACCGTCGCTGGTGTGCCGGCCATCGTGTTGCGGATCGGGTTCGTGGGAGAACTGGGCTACGAGATACACGTGCCCTCGCATCTTGCCGAGCACGTCTGGCGAGAACTGATGACGGCCGGTGCGGCGTTGGGAATCCAGCCGTTTGGTGTCGAGGCGCAACGCCGATTGCGGCTGGACAAGCAGCACTTCCTGGCAGGACAAGACACCGACGCGTTGTCGAATCCCTATGACGCCGGATTGCCCTGGATCGTCAAGCTCGACAAGCCGGACTTTGTCGGTCGCCGTGCGCTGGAGCGAGCTTCTCAGCGGGACCCGGGACAGCAACTGGTCGGTTTTCGCATTGAAGGGAACCAGGTGCCGCCGGAGCCGTCGCTGGTACTCGTCGAGGGACGGCTGGAAGGCCGGGTCACCAGTGCCCGTTATTCTCCGGCCGCCGGGGCGACAATCGGGCTGGCGTGGGTTCCAGCAGAATCGGCTGAGAATGGTTGTCAGATCTCGATTCAACTGGACGGTCGGTTGGTCAACGCCGTGGTCCAGCGAGAACCATTTTATGATCCCGAGGGCGCTCGTTTAAAAAGCTGATCGACGACAGGACACGATTGGAATGATCTCAAGACAATCCTCACCATTGGCTCGCGGCCCATTGGTCGCCTGGCATCGCCGTGCCGGTGGTGTTCTCGAACAGGTGGGAGGCTGGGAAATCTGTGTCAGCCATCCCGTGGGCCCGGAACCGGAACCGGAACCGGATGGTTCCGGCGACAACCTGTTGCTGGACTGGTCGCACCGCTCGGTGACCGAGTTGAACGGGCCGCGCACCGGTGAACTGGTCAGGGGGTTGGTGGGCACCGACGTGGCCGTCAGGCGTACGGCTGCCGGTCGAGCGGGAATGGTCTCGCGGCTGACACCAACACGGGCGATCGTGTTTGGCGATCCCGGGCCCGAGGTGCTGGCAGATGCGGCAGCGGTGGATGTCACCGGGGGCTGGGCCACGATCGTGTTGGCCGGTCCCGACGCCGTCAATATTCTGTCCTTGCTGACCTCGGCAGATCTTCGGACACGATCGATGCCGGTGGCCGCCTGTCGGCAGGGGCCGATTGCTGGAATCAACACGTTGCTGTGCCATTTTGCCGGACACTGGGAATTGCACGCCTGTCCGGATTCGGTGCTTTCACTCTGGGAGGCACTGCTGGATGAAGGCCAGGCATTTGGGCTGCGGGTGGTGGGTGCCGAACGGCTGGGGGCGGTGGTCACGGTTGGAGGTGGTGATCAGGAGGGCTCGTCGTGACGAAACGGATGTGGCGAGATCACGATCTGCAGGATTCCTACGATGTTGTCATCATCGGCGGAGGGGTTCATGGATTGGCGACGGCCTACTACCTGGCTCAACGCGGGGTGACCAACGTCGCCGTGCTCGAAGCCCGTTACGTGGGTTTTGGCGGTTCCGGCCGGAACACCGCGATCGTGCGGTCCAACTATCGTACACCTGAGGGCATAGCGTTCTACGACCACTCGGTGAAGCTGTACGAGAAACTGGCGGCGGACCTGGATTACAACATCATGTTCTCACAGCGGGGCCACCTGACATTGGCTCACAACGAACGGGGGGTCAGCGGTCTTCGCGAACGCGCGTTGACCAACCAGCTGTGTGGTGTGAATTCGCGACTGATTTTTCCCGATGAGATTCGCGAGCATGTGCCCGAGATGCAACTGAAAGGCTCGCTCCGGTACCCCGTGATGGCTGCGTTGTATCATCCACCAGGAGGCATCATTCGTCACGACGCGGTCGTCTGGGCCTATGCCCGTGGGGCCGATGCGGCGGGGGTCCACGTTCACCAGTTGACCGAGGTGACCGACCTGGAGGTGGTTGACGGTGCCGTCACCGGTGTGATGACCAATCGGGGGCCGATCAAGGCCGGCACGGTGGTCAACGCAACGGCCGGATATGCCAGCACGATCGCCGCAATGGCCGGTCGTCAGATTCCGTTGGAAACCCACCCTCTGCAGGCGATGGTGACCGAACCCCTGAAACCCTGGCTGCACTCGGTGATCGTCAGTTCGACCCTGCACGTGTATGTCTCGCAAACCGATCGGGGCGAACTGGTGATCGGTGCCGAGGTGGACGACTACGCGAGCTACTCGCTGCGTGGCACGTTGCCGTTTGCCGAGAGTGCAGCGACACACCTGCTGGAGTTGTTCCCGTTTTTGGCCAACGTCCGGATGCTCAGACAGTGGGCCGGACTGTGCGACATGACCCCGGATTACTCACCGATTATCGGCGAGGATCCGGAGGTCAAGGGATTCTTCATGACCGTCGGTTGGGGAACCTACGGCTTCAAGGCGGGGCCTGCCTCCGGCCACCTGTTGGCGGAACTGATCGCGACCGGCCGGACTCCCCAATTGCTCGAGCCGTTTTCACTGGCACGTTTTGCCGAGGATCGGCTGGTGGGGGAGAAGGCGGCCGCGAGCGTGTCGCATTAGGGGCTACAGTTTCCAGCCCTTGCGGTATTTCCGCTTGATGATCGACTTGGCCTCGGGACAATCAACTGCCCGGGCGGCTGCCGCGTCCCAGGTGATGTCTTTCTGGCCAAGCCGGTAGGAGAGGTTGCCCAGGTGGCCGCATTCGGTCAACAGGGCTCCGTAGCGGAAGTTGCAGGTGGTGTCGGTGTTGCCGCTGCGGATGGCCTGCAGGAACTCGTTGTGATGGCCCACCGAGTCGGTGATCGTGGGTTTGACCGGACTGGCTTCTTTTCCGGCAGCCATGAACAGTTTACGGGTGGTGTAGTCGGCCAACACTCGTCCGTCTGATCCCTCGAAGAGCACGGCCGACCCCTTGCCGTAGGATTCAGCTCCCTTGGGCTTCAATCCACCGTGGTACCAGGTGATGTGAACGGCTGGTCGGTCGTCAGTCGCGTTGAAGTGGTAATCGACCTTCATCTTCATCGGGCATTGGTTGTCGCCGTTGTGCCCCTTTTCTCCGGTCGCGTGGATGCGGTCGGGGTATTTCAATCCCAGGGCCCAGTAGGGGAGATCCATGTAATGGCAGATGAAATCGGCCAGTTGCCCACCACCAAAATCCCACCAGTAACGCCAGTTGAAGTGAAAATGAGACGCGTGGTAGGGACGTTCGGGTGCGGGGCCGAGCCACAGGTCGTAGTTGACGTGCTTGGGTGGAGTGGCCTGCTTCACGCGTTGACCGACCCGGACTCCTCCCCCCTGCCAGACGTGAACTCGCTGGATCTCGCCGATCACTCCGCCCTGGACCATTTCGACCACTCGGCGGTAGTTGTTCAACGGGTGGTTGTGGATCTGGTTGCCCATCTGGGTGACAGCCTTACGTTCGGCGGTCAGTCGCGAGATGACCCGGGCCTCGTGGATCGAGTGCGTCAGCGGTTTTTCGCAGTACACGGCCAGGCCCCGTTTCAGGGCGGCGACGACCGGGATCGCGTGCATGTGGTCGGGCGTGCTCACGACGACACCATCGAGATCCTTGATGTCGAGGACCCGGCGGAAGTTGTCGGTGGTCTTGGCCCGGGGATGCTTGGCTGCCGCTGCGGCGAGCCGGTTGGCATCGATGTCACACAGTGCCACGATATTCTCGCCGCTGACTCCGGCCAGGTTGCTGCCACCGCGGCCAGCGACTCCGATGACCGCCAGGTTGAGCTTGTCGTTGGCACTGCGTTTTTCGACGGCCGTGGCGGTGGAGGCCGTCCAGTTGCCGGCCAGCGGCAAGGTGGTGCCTGCAGCGACAGCAGCCTGAAGGAAATCTCGACGCGTTCGGCGTGTGTTTTGGGTGGTCATTCTGAGGCTCCGGGTGTGATTGAGGGGGAGGCCATTGCACCCGATTCCTCGGTGAGATGCAATGGGAACGACTAAACCGGTTCGCCGACTGCGGCTTCGAGTTCAGTGAGCAATTGATCGAGCCGGAAAGGCTTGTAGAGGACGGCCTTGAGTCCCCCGGCTTGCCGGGCCTTGACGATCGAATGCGTGGGGTCGTAGCCGAACCCGGTCATGAGGATGATCGGCACCTCACGGTTGATTTCACGCAGTTGGCAAAAACACTCGTACCCGGTCATGTCTTCGAGTCGGATGTCGGCCACGACCGTGTCGTAATGCGATTGTCGCAGCATCACGCTGGCGGAGTCACCGTTGTGGGCTGTCTCGACATTGCAGCCGTAACGCTCGAGCAACTCGTGAGCTGCCCGGCGGATCGATTCGTCGCCGTCGACAAACAGCACCCGCTTGTCGCGAATCCTCGGACGCTGTTGTCGACCGGGCGGAGGAAGATGGCTGCGTCTTGGAGCGATTGACTCACCCACCTCGTGTACCAATTGCTTGATCTCACGAGTCCGTTCGAGAATCTGGTTCAACCGGTCGCAGACGTTGGGTTCGTGACCGATATATCTTTCGAGCACCCAGGCGACGTCATTCAGGATGCCGTCGACCGGCCCGGCCACTTCTCGCAGTATCCGCTCGGTGTTTTCCGAGACCGTGGTGGCCTTTTCTGCGACCAGCAGTTCGAGCGTGTTGAGTGCGACGGACAATTCACGGCCAAAGAGTTCAAGAAACTGCAGGTCGTCCTCGGAGAACGCTCCGGGCTTGGGATTCTCGACGTTGAATGTTCCCAGGATCTCGTCATGCAGCGTCAGGGGCACGGTCAGCGAACTGCGGGCATCGGGAGCCCCAGCCAGGTACAGGGGGTCACTTTCGGTGTCCTCGCACAGGTAACTCTTGCCCGTGGCGGCCACGAAACCGGTCACACCGTTGTCCTCGGGAAGAGCGAACAGCTTGCGGTTGGCCGCCTCGTCGCGCATTCCAATTGCCAACAGAGGGATCAGTTCGAGCGTCTCGCGTTCGGTCAGTCGGATCTCAAGGTTGTCGTATTCCAGCAGGTCACGCGTGAAGTGTGAGATCTTCGACTTGAGCAGTTCGATGCGATCTTCAACGCTCATCTCCAGGATCTCCTGCGGCATCAGGTCACCCAGTTCGAGCCCGGCCTGATGAATCGCATGGAGTTTTTCTTGTTGCTGGACTTGCGTGGATACGTCCCGGACGAGTGTCACCAGGGATTGAATCGCGTCGGGTCCGTCGGCCTGGTGGTCGAGCAGTGGAGTGACGTGGACGTCGTAGAAACGTTTCTCGTCGATCTTCAGCGTGCTCCGGGCGGGCTGCCCACGTCCGATCGCGGTGTGAAACGGACAGAGATCCGGACCGAGGATTTCGGGGGTCCCGAACAACTCGTAGAAGGCCTGGCCAAGCGGCAACGTGTCCCGTTGCGCCAGAATGCGCAGTCGATCGTTGCACCATGTGATTTCGAGAGAGGGATCGAGAACGGCCACACCGGCTGGCAGTTGTTCGAGGACCTCGCTCAGTGCCATTTGCGACACGGCACCTTGCTCCGCCTGATTCGCAGAATCGCGAGATTATATGATCGTACGCCACGGCACGGCAACACGACCTGGGGCTGAATCTGGGATGAGCGACGAATTGGACAAGAATTGGGATGTCAGACACCCGAGCGGATAAACAACTCGTCGCCGTCCTGCACGACGTAGTCCTTGCCCTCGACGTGCCATAGTCCGGCGGCCTTGACCTCCTTCTCACCACCGAGTTCCAGCAGCTTGTCACACGGTGTGACCTCGGCACGGATGAAACCTCGGGCCAGGTCCGAGTGAATCGAGTCGGCGGCGTCGACGGCCGACGATCCACGTCGCAGCAGCCAGGCATGAACCTCTTTCTCGGCACAGGTGTAAAAGGTGATCAGGTCAGCCGTTCTCAGGATGGCCTGCATGAGTTCGTTTCGGCAACTGCCGGAGAGGCCGAGTTCCAGGGCCATCTCGGCACGGTCCGATTCATCGAGAGCCTCGAGTTCCAGTTCCAGTCCGACGGCGGCGACCATCACGTGATGACCGGCTGCCTCGAGCGCGTCAACGATCTTGTCGTCAACTTCGGAGTCGGCGGTGTTGATCAGCACGAGCCGCTTCTTGAGTGTCAGCAAAGAGAACGAGCGGCAGACTTTTTCCTGCAGCTCGGTCAGTTCGATGCCGTCAAGATTGAGATTGGTCTCGAGAGCCTCGGCCAGTGGCTTGAGTGCCTCGAGTTCGGCCTGCAGTTCTTCCCGGTCCGGTCGTGGCTTGGTGGCATCGACCTCGAGTCGACTCACGCGGCTGGAAACGATCTGCAGATCGGCCAATGCCATTTCTTCAGAAAAACGTTCGACCTCTTCAACCGCGTCAATATCGCCAAAGGCCCCCACGACCTGTACCAGTGCCTGGGCTTCTCGAATCACGGCCAGCCGCTGGGGATTGACGTCCTGCTGCCGTCGGTCGAGTCCGGGTGTGTCGAGCAATTCAATTCGGGCGGGGACTTCCTTGCCCGGCCGGTAGTGTTCGACCAGCTTGTCGAACCGTGCATCGGCGACGATGGCCAGTCCCACTTGCCCGGTGTGGGCCTTGGCCGGGTCGGGTGCTGTGGCCGTCAGCAGTTCAAAGACCGTGCTCTTGCCACCACCCTGGAATCCGACAAGTCCGGTTTTCATGGGTTCAACCTAGAGACAGAGGCCTGCTGTGAAAGTGCCGGTCTAAAAGAAACAGTCGGTGCCAGTGGCTGGAAACGCGTCACGGAAATGGTCGATTCGGGGCTCGGTCATGTTCTCGGTGAACGCGACACTGACGACGTCGAAACGCGCCGGACAATCAAGGAGTTCGTGGTGCTTGAGGTAGGCCAGTGCCAGCCGGGATAGTCGCCGTTGCTTGGAGGGGGTTATGGACGCGACGGGAGCTCCCGCGCGGTTGGACTGCCGTGTCTTGACTTCGACGAAGACCAGGGTGGCGCCGTCACGGCAGACGAGATCAATTTCACCCCGTCGCGTGCGGTGCCGTCGCTCGACAACCGTCATTCCCAACTTGACCAGGTGTCGTTCGGCCAATTGTTCACCACGTTCACCCAGCCGTGTGTGTCGCCGGTTTGTCATTGGACCTCTCTCCAGGCCCTCGACCCCCTGCCGGCTCGAAGCACTCCTTGTCCTGTAGGTTGAACTCGTGGGGATTCAGCGTCGCGGTCGCTCGACCACCGAATTGGTCATGCGATCGATTATTCGGCGCTCTCTTCGCTGGCCTCTTCAACCGCAACTGGCACGTCATCGACGATCGCTTCATTTTCGGGAGCGGATGTCCCGGGCACGATGACTCGGCGTTCGGCCAAGCGGGTCCTCTTGCCAACCCGGTCTCGCAGGTAAAACAGCTTTGAACGACGTGTCTTTCCGTGTCGCTTGATCTCGAGCTTTGCGATCTTGGGCGAGTGCACCGGAAAAGTCCGCTCGACACCTTCCCCGGCCACGATGCGTCGGACCGTGAAGGTTTCGCGGGTTCCTCCACCGCGGCGAGCGATAACGATGCCTGAGAACACCTGCACCCGCTCTTTGTCCCCCTCGAGAATCCGAGTGTGAACGTCGACCGTATCACCAACATCGAAATGCAGCGGGTTTTCCCGCAGACTTGATTCTTCGACTTGTTTGAGTAATTCCTGCTTGGAAGTCATCGATTCATTCCCGTCATCTGGGTCTGGGTGGCTTGGGTCTCAAGTGAGAGATCTATAGTGGAGTGTTCGGTTGGGAGGAGATCCGGTCGTCGTTCGCTGGTCCTCAGCACGCTTTGTTCGTGCCGCCACCGAGAGATCTCCTCGTGGTTGCCCGACAAGAGAACGTCGGGGACTTCCATTCCGCGAAATTCGCGAGGCCGAGTGTACTGTGGGTGTTCGAGAAGGCCGGATTCAGCGAAGGAATCGTATTGGTGGGAAGTCTCTTCGCCGAGTACGCCGGGGACAAGCCGGATTGCCGAATCAATCACCAGCATTGCTGGTACTTCGCCACCATTGGTTACGAAATCGCCAACGGATATTTCCAGCGGATTCAATCCGGCACGAATTCGCTCATCAAATCCCTCGTAGCGACCGCACAACAGAAGCAAACGAGGCGTGCTGGCGATGTCCTCGACGAGTTTGTGGGTCAGGGGTTTCCCCTGAGGTGATAGCATGACCAATCGTCCAGGCTCTGGACCGTCGGATTGTACTGCTTCGACAGCGTCGAAAATCGGTTGGCACGAGAGCAGCATGCCCGGCCCACCGCCGAAAGGCTTGTCGTCGACAGAGCGGTGCCGGTCGGTGGCCCAGTCACGAAAGTCCCACAAGCGCACGTCGACCAGGCCCCGGGCAATCGCCAACTTCAGTAGGCTTTGCTCGAGATACCCCGAAAAGATGTCGGGGAACAGAGTCAGAACATCGAAACGAATGCGCGATGACATGATAAGTCGCGTCTGAGGGGGCTTCTGGTGCCGGTGGTTGCCACGGGCTCCAAATTAACTCTCGTCGCCGGAATCCTCACTTTCCTCTTCGGCGGGAGCTTCTTCAGCCGCAGCCTCTTCGGCGGGGGCTTCTTCAGCCGCAGCCTCTTCGGCGGGAGCTTCTTCAGCTGCAGCCTCTTCGGCGGGAGCTTCTTCAGCCGCAGCCTCTTCAGCGGAGGCTTCTTCACCGTCAGTTGTTTCGTCCGTCGGAGCGGCCTCTTCGGCTACCGGTTCCTCTGGTGGCGGCGGTTCCTTGGGGGCTGTCATCGGAGGCGGTTCACTGGCGGTACCAAACCGATTGTTGTTCAGCTTGTCGATCAGGACGGCGACTTTGTCACTGGGCAGTGCCCCGACAGACATCCAGTATTCGGCCCGTTCCATGTTGATTGTCACTCGTTGTGACTTGTCGGAAACCATTGGGTCGTAGTGCCCGATGTCCTCGATCGACTTGCCGTCACGGGGTGACCGGCTGTCCATCACGGCGATGCGGTAAAAGGGGCGGTGTCGTCGGCCCAGTCTCTTGAGTCGAATGCGAACGGCCACTTGTCTCTCTCCTGTTTAATTAGTCGCCGATGTCCAAAGACCGGCGACGCGTATGTGTGTTTTCGTATCGAGTCGGTTTCTTGTTGGATCGTAACGATTCGTTCTATCAACTGCTCCATCCGGTGAGAGGCGGATGGAGACATCCTCTAGTGTGACAGGCGAAGGCCCTAGCGGCGATTCCTCCGACGGGCTTTCCGAGCTTTTTTTCGTTTCTGTCGTTTTTGATTTTTGGCAGCAGTTCGGTCCAAAGGGCCTCGTTTGCTGCGGATTTTCTCTTTCCGGAGTTGGGCGCCACCATCGAGCATGCCGCCATCGGACATTTCCTTGACGGCCTTCATGCGGTCTTTCATTCCCATTCCGGCCATCTGCTGCATCATACCCGACATGGCGTCGAACTGTTTGAGCAGGTTGTTGACGTCTGCGGCTGCGTTTCCGCTGCCCTTGGCGATTCGGTTCCGTCGCGAGCGGTCAATGCGGTCGGGATTGGAGCGTTCATCGGGAGTCATCGCATTGATCATTCCCTCGATGCGCGTCATCTCGGCTTCGGGATTCTCCATGTCCGGGTTGTCGGCGATCATGCCACCGACACCAGGGATCATTTTCATGATCTCGCGCATCGGCCCCATCTTCTTCATCATCTTCATCTGTTTGCTGAAGTCATCGAGAGTGAATTTTCCCTCGAGCATCTTCTGCTGTTGTGCCAGGGCTTCTTCTTCGTCGATCTGCTCCTGGGCGCGTTTGACCAGTCCGACGACGTCGCCCATGCCGAGGATACGATCGGCCATTCCCTCGGGCCGAAATTCTTCGAGTCGGTCCAGTCCTTCACCGACACCGATGTATTTGATGGGTACACCGGTGACGGCCTTGACCGAGAGGGCCGCACCACCGCGGGTGTCCCCGTCGAGTTTTGTGAGGATGACGCCGTCCACTTCCAGGGCGTCATTGAACGCCTTGGCACTGTTGACGGCGTCCTGGCCGGTCATGGCGTCACAGACAAGCAGGACCTGGTGAGGTTGGATCTTGCGATCGATTTCCTCGAGCTCGTTCATCAAGTCGCTGTCGACGTGGAGTCGGCCGGCGGTGTCGAGAATGACAACGCGAACCTCCGGGTTCGCCTTGGCCTGTTTCAACCCGTTTCGACAGACCGCCAGTGGGCTGCTGTCAGCACTCTCGGTGTAACAGGGCACGTCGATCTGGTCGGCGATCACCTGCAATTGCTCGATGGCGGCGGGGCGTTGCAGGTCGGCGGCGACCAGCATCGGCAGGTGGCCCTGCTCCTTGAGCATCCGGGCCAGTTTGCCACAGGTGGTCGTCTTGCCGCTGCCCTGCAGTCCACAGAGCATCACGACGGCCAGGCCATCACGACGAATGGGAAGAGATGGGTCGACCGGTCCCATCAGTTCGACCAGTTCCTGGTGCACGATCCCAACGATTTGCTCGCTGGGTCGGATCGACTTCAGGACTTTTTCGCCCATGGCCTGGGCGGTGACACGCGAGACGAAGTCGTTGGCAACGTCGAAATTGACATCGGCCTCGAGCAAGGCTTGCCGGACCTGGCCGAGCCCCTCGCGGATGTTTCCCTCGGTCAAACGCGATCGTTCAATGAACGACAACGCGCCCTTCAGACCGTCTGTGATACCTTCGAACATGGGCGCGGGAATTTGGCTGTGTGGATAACGCTTGGGCTGCCGCCGCACTCAACGCCTTGACGGGACATCGCTGACCACGATGGAAATCCGCCTCGGCTCCGGCCGGGCTGTCGAGAGCGGCAAACGACAAATTCTAAGGCACACTCCCCATCATGACAACGCCTCGGCCGCCTCACACCCTCACCTTCGGTCTGCTACAATGACGCGTTCGGTCGCTTGGAAACTGAACAAACACGTCCCATTCAACGAGCATGTTTTCCGATGGATCAGGCTGTCACCGATTTTGCGGGTTCCCGGAACCTTTTCGATACCGTTTGGGATCAGCACGCAGTGGGCCAGTTGGCGTCGGGCCAGACGCAATTGTTCATTGGCCAGCACCTGATCCACGAGGTCACCAGTCCCCAGGCGTTCGAGATGCTGCGGGATCGTGGTCTCGGCGTGATGTTCCCGGAACGGACTCTGGCGACTGTCGATCACATTATCCCCACCGACGACCAGTCCCGTCCATTTGCCGATCTGTTGGCCGAGGAGATGATGTCGGCGATCGAGCGGAACTGTTCGGAATTCGGAATCGAGTTGCTTGGCCTGGAAGACCGTCGACAGGGCATTGTTCACGTGGTGGGGCCGGAATTGGGTTTGACCCAGCCGGGCATCACCCTGGTCTGCGGCGATTCGCACACCAGCACGCACGGTGCCTTTGGTGCGATCGCCCTGGGGATTGGCACAAGCCAGGTGGCGCAGGTCCTGGCCACCGGAACGCTGGCCATGAACCGGCCACAGGTGCGACGAATCGAGGTCACAGGTTCATTGGCCGACGGTGTTTTCGCCAAGGACGTGATCCTGGCGATCATCCGACAACTGGGTGTGCAGGGGGGCGTGGGGTTTGCCTACGAGTACGCTGGCAGCGTCTTTGACGAGATGAACATGGAAGAACGGATGACGGTCTGCAACATGAGCATCGAGGGGGG